>JACCDP010203272.1_pt1 | contig 30368 bp, 18 predicted proteins | sample 7445841 | NCBI WGS metagenome assembly JACCDP01 (sample SAMN15323441, study PRJNA562643) | freshwater metagenome | isolation source: river surface water | place: USA:Blue River Watershed | collected 2017-08-17 | reverse complement strand
TACTCAAACCCTTACAACTAAATGCTTCGCATTTCGTTGGGTTTTTATCTGCGTCCGCGTTTGTGAGCAAGCTCACACCGCTACCACAAATAAAAACCCCGTCACTTTCGTGACAGGGTTTGTGCCCTTTGCTGGGATGAGTTCGATTGAAATTGAGGCAGAATTGAATAAATTAATTTATCTGGAAATTAACTAAATCCTTCGTTCTGATTCCGATATCGATACAAATTTTAATTTGAAAATCAAGGACTTATGTTAAATCGGAGGCCCTTTGTTGTTTTTGCATAAGGTTTTCCATCCTTTTTTCTAAAATAGTTGCTATTTTTTTGGTATGTATTAAGAAAAATGTGCTCTATCCTATTACGATTTAACTTGCTAATGCTAATTTGTGGATTTTTACCTTTCAAATGAAAATATTATTTGGGACAAAATGCTTATGGGCGACCGTGATGCATTGGGAAAGCTTATGCATTCTTACTTCAGGCCATTAGCTAATTATGGTCTTCGGTTCACTACAGATAAGGAAGTAATAAAAGATTCAATTCAAGAGCTGTTTATCGTTGTCTGGGAGAGGAGGTCGCATTTAGCAGTAGCTGTTAATGTCAAGTCTTACCTTTTTTCTTCATTTAGGAGGTTATTACTCAGGACTCTCAAGAAAATGCATAAAACGGCTACACTGACACTCGATTCAAGTTATTTAGAAAATTTTGCTCTTATTCTAGGTGTTGATGATAAAATCATCCAAACAGAACATGCTATAAAATTATCTAAACACTTTAATATTCTGATATCAAGCTTGCCGGAAAGGCAAAAAGAGGTGGTTTATTTAAAATTTTTCGAATCATTGAGTCGGGAAGAAATATCTCATATTCTTGAGATTGCTCCTCAAACCGTTTCTAATATTCTTCAAATCGCGCTAGGTAAGTTACGACAAGGAACGCCAGTTTCACTTTGGAAAGCATTATTGATTCCACTTTTTGTTTCATTTATTGAAATATTCATTAAATGATATGGTATGTTATTTATTTTTTTGTCTCTAGAACTTTAATAAGCTTTTATATTATATGCAAATCAATGATCCATACACTCAATACAGTCTTGAAGAGTTCATTTGGGATGAACGATTCAGAAATGATGTATTGAAAGGCGAAGAGCGATTTGCGTATTGGGATAATTGGATGAAATTACATCCATCTAAACAACCTATAGTGGAGAAGGCAAGGTTGATTGTACTATCTATTTATGTTAAAAACGTATATTTTCATGAAGATGAAATTCAGCGAATTGTCAAAGATGTACATATGATGCTGGATTCGGATCATGTTGAAGAAACTACTTTTAGTACAACTTCGACCAAAAGAAATTCCTATAAATACCTATTTATTGCTGCTTCAGTTGTGGTATTATCTTTAATTGGCTGGATCTGGATTGGAAAGGATAAGGCAGTTGATTTTTCTTATAAGCCATCCTACGAAAATTTAATTAGGCAAGTCAATAAAAAATTGATAGAAAGAGAAAATCAAACCAACGCTCCTTTAATTATTACATTCCCAGACGGCTCTAAAGCAATGTTAAGTAAGAACTCAAAAATCAGCTATACTGAAAATTTTACAAGTTCAGAAAAGAGGGAAGTATTTTTAGTTGGAGAGGCTTATTTTGAAGTTACTAAAAATACGCAAAAACCTTTTTTTGTTTATGCAGATGGACTTGTGACAAGAGTGTTGGGTACAAAGTTTAGAGTAAGGTCCTACTCTGTAGACAAAGAAGTAGTTGTTGAGGTAACGTCTGGAAAGGTATCTGTTTTTGCTAACCCTGATTATTTGTCAGGGGATAAAAAGGAGTCAAATCAGCTATCGAGTATTGTTTTAGTTCCCAATCAAAAAATAAGTTATTTAAAATCTGATGCATCCATTATTAAAACATTGGTTAATAATCCAATTGTTTTACTGCCTCTCTCTGAAGGAAAAATGTCATTCGATTTCGATAATACTCCAATTTTCACGGTATTTAAAGTTTTAAAGGAAAATTATGGTATAGATATTGTTTTTGATGAAGAATTACTAAGTCAATGTTCACTAAACGCAAACCTAGAAGGGTATAGTTTGTATGAACAATTAAATGTAGTCTGTAAGGCATTAAATGGCAATTATGAGGTACTGGATGGCAGGGTTATCATTGTTGCAAAAGGTTGTATAAATAAATAATTAAAAGGCTTTTTATGAGAAAATCAATGTTTCCTCTTATATTTTTGTTTTTTGTGCATATATATAGCTTTGCGAATTCGCAAAATGTAGCTGACAAAAAAATAACGATTCAGGTTAGCAATCTTGAATTAAAAAAAGTATTTAGTTTAGTAGAAAAGCAAATTTCGGTTCGATTTGCATACAGTGCTGAAAAGATTCAGTCATCACGAAAAATCACATTAAGTATAGTCGAAAAACCACTTTCAGATTTCTTAGAAAAAGTTTCAAAAGAAATGGGATTTATTTATGAAGTAAGTGGAGGGATAATTATTTTAAAGCAAAATGATAATGTATCATCTTCTGGCATTCTATCCGAAACTAATTTAGTAGTAGCAGGGGCAAAGGATGTTCGGATAATTTACGGTACAATTACTGATGAAAAAGGAGTAGCGCTATCAGGTGTTTCTGTACAAGTAAAGGGTGCCAATATTGGTACAACTTCTGATGTTAATGGAAAATTCTCAATAAAGGTATCTGATAATAATTCGGTCTTGGTTTTTAACTACACTGGATTTGCCGTTCAAGAAATCTTAGTTGGTGTTCAATCTGCAATTGGAATCAAGCTTCTTCCAAGCCTTGATAAGTTAGATGAAGTAGTTGTTGTAGGTTATGGCACACAAAAAAAGGTTACCGTAACAGGGTCAATTGGAACAATTTCAAGTACTGATATATTGCGAGCTCCTGTTTCAAGTGTAGCTAATGCTTTGGCAGGAAGGGCGCCTGGAATTATTACCGTTCAACGCGGTGGAGAGCCTGGAAGAGATATTGCTGATATATTTATTAGAGGTGTTGCTACTTTTGCAGGTGGATCAAGTGCTAGTCCTCTTGTTTTGGTGGATGGTGTTCAAAGGAGCTTGAATGGTATTGATCCTTACACGATAGAATCATTTAATATTTTAAAAGACGCATCTGCTACTGCAGTTTTTGGAGTTAGAGGTGCAAATGGAGTAATTATCATCACAACAAAAACTGGTCAAGTAGGAAAACCACAATTTACTTTTTCTAGTAACATTGCGATGCAAAATCCTATTCGACTTCCCAATGAATTAGATGCAGTTGATTATGCTATTTTGAGAAACGTAGCGGAGGCCAATGATCAAAACAATCCAAATGCAAGACGATTTAGTGATTATGATATTGAAAGATTTAGAAAAGGGGATGATCCAATTTTTCATCCTAACATTCGGTGGATGGATTATATGTTAAAAGATTTAGCTCCTCAGAAACAATATAATTTAAATATAAGTGGGGGTACCCAAGATGCGAAATACTTTGTATCACTTGGTCATTTGAATCAAGATGGCATCTATACAACCGGTGGGCTTTTTCCTGAATTTAGTGCCAATCCAAATTTTAAAAGGTACAATATCAGAAGTAATTTTGATTTTAATATTTCAAAAAATTTCACTTTATTCATTAAGTCTTCAGCGGAAATCCAAAATTCTAATTATTCGAATAGTGCAACGAGTGATATTTTTGGAACTATTTTATCTGCGAATCCTATCATGACACCCGTTTTATATGATGGGAAATTAATCAGAAACATTGACGGTTTAGCTGCCTGGAATATTTCTAATACACCATTATACCAAATGTTATTTAATGGATTTAATGCAAACTATAGTAGCCGCTTAAATATGAATATTGGCGGCAAATATAAATTAGATGCTATAACCAAAGGCTTATCAGTTAGAGCTATGGGGGCTTATGATAGTTATTATTTGCAAGCCGTATCTAGACGAAAGCAAATCCCAATGTGGGATCTAAGGAGAAATCCAAATGCTTTAACTTTTCAGGATTCCATTGTCCCAATACCCGTAGTTAATCAGTTTGAGGGTCCTGTAAGTTTTGTTGGTGAAGGTTTTAGTAAGAATAGAAGGATTTATGGTGAAGGTGCCATTGAGTACAATCGAACTTTTGGTAGCCATACTTTTTCTGGATTATTTTTAGGAACTGCGGAGCGATTATATGATGGCGGCAATCAATTACCATTCAATTATCTAGGACTAGTAGGTAGGCTTACATACAATTTTCAGAATAAATATTTTGCTGATGTAAATATTGGCTACAATGGATCGGAAAACTTTGCAGTAGGCAAACAGTTTGGTTTTTTCCCTTCATTTAGTGCGGCATATGTAATATCGCAAGAAAATTTTTTCCCGAAAACTGAAGGTTTTAGCTATTTAAAATTTCGTGGTTCCATTGGAACCGTAGGTAATGATAAAATAGGAGGAAATCGTTTCTTATTCTTGCCATCTTCATTTGCATCTGGAGGCGCTTATTTTTTAGGGTTAGCTAATACTCCAGTTACTGGTTATCGTGAGGCTAGTATAGGAAATCCCGGAGTTACTTGGGAAGTTGCTAGAAAAGTCAATATTGGTGCAGATTTTAGATTCTTGAATGATAAATTAACATTTACTGCAGATTTATTTTCAGAGCGTAGAGAAAAGATTCTTTGGAATTTAAATGTGCCTGTCACTTTTGGCCCCACTAATTTAATATCACCATATAATATCGGAATAGCTGAGAATAAAGGGTTTGAATTAGAATTAGGATATAGGAATACTATTAAGAGCGCAGGTCTAACATATTACGCCAATGGGAATTTCACGTATACTCAAAACAAGATTGTATACATGGATGAAGCCCCTCAACCCTTTTCTGGGTTAGCAATGACCGGAAATAGAATTGGTCAACCAAAAGGTTTGATAGCCGAGGGTATCTACAATACGTTAGATGAAATCAATGATCCCAAAAGACCAAAGTCTACTTGGGAAGGAGCTGGATTAAAGCCAGGTGATATAAAGTATAAAGACGTAAATGGGGATGGTATAATCAATGATAATGATAGGGTAAATATAGGCAACCCTAATATACCTGGAATCATATATGGAGCAACTCTTGGGGCGCAATATAAAGGGTTTGAGCTCTCTGTATTTTTTCAGGGCGCGGGCAATGTTTCAACTTATTTAACAGGGGAGTCTGCATGGCCATTTATAGCAGGTACGAAAACAGCTTTCGAAAACGCAAAAGAAAGTTGGACAGAAGAGCGTTACACGAACGGTAGTCCAATTTCTTTACCGCGATTAACCGCTGCACCTGATGCAAATAGGCACAATTACCGTGTATCCTCTTTTTGGATGCGTGATGCTTCCTATTTACGATTAAAAAATATCGAATTTTCTTATACATTCTCCAATAAGCTATTAGATAAATTATCAATGAAGTCTTTGAGAGTATATGTAAATGGTCAAAATTTAGCAACATGGACTAGTATGCCTTATTTTGATCCAGAAATCCCTAGTTCAAACGGATCAGTTTATCCAATGATGCGCGTTTTTAATTTCGGATTTAATGTTCAGTTTTAAATTATTGAAATATTTCTCCATTACAAAATGTATTATAATGAAATATCTTAGAAAATCAGTTCCTATTTTTACAGTATTTATTTTCTTAATAACCGTATCGTGCAATAAATTTTTAGAGCAGCCAAGCGGAAGTATCATTACTGTAGATTCTGTTTTTACTACTCCTGATGCTGCTCAAAGAGCACTTTGGAATGTATATGCTACTTGTGTTATCAATGGGTTTCCTACTGGAGATGGGGGTTCTGGGTTGAGCGATGCAGGTACTTTTGATGGTATGTTATTAGCAGCTAGTGATGAAGGCGATCAGTTTGGAGCTGGCGGTAGAGCTAATGCATTTAACGCAGGAACATGGGGACCTTCTTTTCAAGATGAATTTTCTTACAATCGAGTAACTATAGGCATGCGTAATGCGTGCATTTACATTGATAATGCAAATAAAGTTCCTTTGAGTAATACAGGATCGATTAATTGGACGGCTCAACTTAGAGATCAAACTATTGCTGAGGCTAAAATATTAAGGGCTTTGATGCATTATGAGGCTATGATTCGTTATGGTGGTATACCAATAATCGACCAAACTCCTGTTGTAAAAATCAACAATGTAAATGGAGTAAATCAAGCTCAAGTAATTCCTTCTGGAGCTAGAAGTAGTTTAAAGGCAACCATAGATTTTATTGTTAAAAGTTGTGATGAAGCAATACCTAGTTTGCCAGATAATTTTCCTGCTACAGATATCGGCAGAATAAATAAAGGTGTAGCACTTTCTTTAAAGGCTGTTACCCTATTATGGGCGGCAAGTCCTCTAGTAAACACAGCCACTCCTCCAGTTACAAGTGCAAATGATAGTCTTATTTGTATGGGTTCAAATGACCCTAATAGATGGACACTTGCAGCAAATGCACATAAAGTTGTTTTGGAATGGGCAATTAGTAATGGATATGCTTTACTTGATGATGGTGCACTTGGTAAAAGTGAAAGTTATAATTATGCTACTGGTGCTGCATTAGATCCAAGAAATAAAGAACTGATTTTTTATGATAAGTCACATGGACAACAAGCAGGAGGTGCAAATGTTGTAAGGTGGGGCTGTCCTATTTATTTTTCTTGGGGGAATACTGTAATGGCTCTTCCTATGAATTTTATTATCAAAACATTTAGAGATATTGATGGTAATGACATTACAATTCCCATCAATGGAACATTTACACAGTTTAAATCAATCATGAAAAAAATGGAACCACGCTTCAATGCAATAGCATGGTGGCCAGGTTCGGCATATACCAATTCTGGATTAATGCCTGCTCAAGGTGGTAGCGACACTGCAAAATTTTTGTATAAACAAAAAGGGTTAACAGGAAATACAGTACAAATTGGAGCCGGTACTGCCTTAATTGGAAATGGAATCCCAAATGGCATTCACCAAAAGAAATTTATCAACTTAGTTAATCAGGTAAATGGTACCGCTAATTTTTATTGGCCAATATTTCGATTGGCAGAATTTTATTTGGGTTATGCTGAAGCATTAAATGAAATAAACCCTACTAATCCTGAAATATTTACGGCCCTTAATGTTATTCGAAAAAGAGGCGGGTTGCCCAATTTAGCACCAGGCAATACAACTTATGCATCAATTTTTGGTGACAAAGTGAAAACTAGAGAATATATACAAAGAGAAAGGTCTGTTGAATTATATGGCGAAGAGCATAGATTTTTTGATGTTCGACGTTGGAAAATTGCAGGAAATGATGGGGTGATGAAAGGCACTTTTACACGAATATTTTTATACGAAAATAGCGCTGTATCTTATAAAAATCCTACAGCCGCAATGACACCAGCTCAGCGTCTTGCAAATGACAATTCATTATCTTATCGGATTGAAACTTTTGAATCTCGTGTTTGGGAAGATAAAATGTATTTCTATCCTTTTGCTCAAGGTGAGGTGAATAAAGGTTTTATTATACAAAACCCGGGCTGGTAAACATTAACTAATAAAATGAATCTTATGGCTTTATATAATAATCTGCGTTGGTACTTATTGATTTCTTTTTTTGTAACGGCCTCCTTGAACTCGCTTAATGCGCAACGTTCGATTAATTTGGTAAATGATTCTGTTTTAATCAAAGACAATGATTTTAAAAACACTTTTATAGATCAAATTATTCAAGTTCCATTTGCTAACCGTGTTGAACGTAAATACATTACAAATTCGGTATCATCTGTGAGCGGCGAAAAATTAAAAAAAATCAATACACCGTTCCTTAGTAATACATTATTTGGCCAGTTAAGTGGTCTGCATGTACAACAAGGAGGTGGATCTCCTGGTAATACTGATTTTCCATCTTTATTTGTTAGAGGTAGGCAAACATTTCAAGATAACAGTGTATTGGTTTTAGTAGATGGTTTTGAATCTAATTGGTTCACTTTACTTCCCGATGAAATTGAAAGCGTGACAGTACTTAAAGACGCGGCATCCCTGGCACAGTTTGGTATGGATGGCGCGAATGGCGTTGTAATGATTACAACAAAACGGGGCGTTGAATCAAAAAAAACTAATATCAACTTCAGCTCTCGATTTGGCATTCATTCTGCTCGATATTTACCAAAATTAGTTAACAATGGAGATTATGCTGAACTTTACAATGTAGGAATTGTCAATGACGGCCGATCAATTAGGGATGGTTATTTCAGAAACGATTCAATTGTTAATTTCTTCAAAAATCAACAATATCCTTATTTGTATCCTGATGTTAACTGGTTTGATCAAGTTGTTCGTCCAAATGCATTAAGCCAAGATTATACTTTATCATTTACTGGAGGTAAACAAGATGTAAAATATTTTCTTGCAATGGGGTATGCAGATTATAAAGGTTTATATGCCGGCACAGATAACGGCCGAACAACTAACACTAATTATAATCTTAAACGGTATAATCTAAGAGCCAACTTTGATGTTAATATTACTTCTTTCTTAAGTGCGCAAGCAAATCTTCGTGCCACTATGATGGATAAATATTTTCCTAATACACCTGAAAATACTTTGTGGCGATCTATGTCATTGTTTACTCCTTATGCTGTAAAAACAGAACAAGGAAAATGGGGTGGCGCACAAGGATATGCCGATAATCCTTCTGGTTCTATTTTACAACGTGGATTTCAGTCAATCAATGACCGTACAGTGGATGCAAATGTAAAGTTGATTGGTAATATGGATTTTATTACTAAAGGGCTTAAATTTTTCTGGCAATTAAACTTTAGCAATTTTTTCTTTGATACGTACAACAAAACAAGACCTTTGTACTTTGATGAAGTTACCCCTAGGCCAGATCTTGTTTCAACCCCTGGTGTTATTCCTTACGATATTTTCACAAGAGGAACAGTTGATAATAATTTTACAATTACTCAAGGGAACGGGAATCAGTTTAATAGAACCTCTTTATTAGGCGGAGCTGAATATGAAAATAAATGGAGTAAACATTCTTTATATTCATCTTTAATTTATTTCCAAGAAAAGTTTAATGGAGATGGTTCTGATATGCCATTTGCCAAACAGCGCTTTATGGGAAGAGTAAGTTACAATTTTAATAAACGATATTTTGTCGATCTAAACGTTGCATATAGTGGATCAGAAAATTTCCCTAAAGGTAACAGATTTGGCGTCTTTCCTGCGTTGTCTGCAGGTTGGGTAATGAGTAATGAAAAGTTTATGTCTAATCAGACATTCTTAAGTTTTCTAAAATTAAGAATGTCTGCAGGGTTACTGGGAAATGATAATACAGGTAATGCTGGTAGATTTATTTATAATCAGTATTATAATGGAACAGGTAACTATTTAATTGGTAATAATTTAGGTGTTAATGCTCCTATGTTTAACCAAAGTGCGCTTGCCAATCCAAATGTTACATGGGAAAAAGCTACAAGGTATAATGTTGGGTTTGAATCAGTTATTTTGAAATCATTATCCTTATCAGCAGATTATTTTATTGAAAATCGCACCAATATATTTATTAACCCTAATAGTTATGTTCCTTCTTTAATGGGTGCAACTTTTAGTAGTATCAATAGGGGAGAAACACGGACATCAGGCGCTGAGATTGAAATCATGTATAATCAAAAATTGGGTTCACTTAATTTTTATGCAGGTGGAAATGTATCATTCTCTCAAAATAAAATAATTGATATTGCAGAACCTGCCCCTTCAGACCCTTATTTAGCGGCAAAGGGCAATCCAATCAATCAGCCTTTTGTATTAGAGTTTTTAGGATTCTTTAAAGATCAAGCTGATATTGCTTCAAGCCCAACTCAATTATTTGGATCAGTTATGCCAGGAGATATTAAATACAAGGATCAAAATGGTGACGGTGTAATTGACAATAGAGACAGGAAAGCGTTTGGCTTAACTTCATTACCACAAATATTTTACGGTTTTAATGTAGGCGGTGATTATAAAGGACTTGACTTCAATATAAGTATTCAAGGAGCTGCAAAGAGAACAGTTTCTTTATTGGATAATAATATGATTATTCCGTTCTTAAACGGTGGTGTAAAGCCTACACAATGGGTAAAAGACAATTATTGGACACCTACACGCGGTGATAATGCAAAATTCCCTCGTTTGACAACGATACAAAATGATAATAACTATAGACAGTCAACATTATGGCAACGAAATGGTGCTTTTCTTAGAATCCAGAATATTGAAATCGGTTATACTATTTCTGAAAGAATTACAAAGAAAGCAGGGATGCATTCAATTCGTTTCTTTATTAGCGGTAACAATCTATTTACATTTGATAATATTCATGAAATCGATGTTGATCCTGAGGTTATGAATACTTTTGTTCATCCGCCAATGAAAAGTTTCAATTTTGGTTTTGCACTTAAATTATAATCCCGCTATTTAAAATCGTCATTACTACAATTGATGTTATGAAAAAAAATATATTACTTATTATTGTATCCGCTATTTTCTTTTCTACTGCTTGTACAAAAAATCTTTTAGACACTCAAATACAGCAAAACTTTAGCGAGGATTTATTTTTGAATTCTGGACCTACAAATCTCAAAGCATTTGGTATGGGTGTTTATGACTATCTGCCACAGTTGAATAGATTTGGAGGCAATGCCATATTGGCTGCAGGTTCTGACGAAGCTGATTATGCTCGATTTAATAATATTCAAAGGTTTAATGCTGGCGCTTGGGATCCATTTACAAACCCTGATGATGTTTGGGCTAATTATTATCGTGGTATAAGACATGCAAATTTGTTTTTAGAAAAAACAAATGATTTTAGGAAACTAATTGTTGTTGATACTATCAATAATAGAGCAAATTATATTTTAGATGTTGATGATTTTATTAAACTAAGAGCAGAGGTAAGATTTTTGCGTGCCTATTATTATATGGAGTTAATAAAACGTTATGGTGGTGTTCCGATAGTTAAAAAAGTGCTTAGTCAAAATGAGGCATTTGGCGTAACTAGATCTACTTTTCAACAATGCGTTGACTATATTGTTGAACAATGTGATTCTTCTTACGCAGATTTAACCAATCATTATATCAATTATGGCATACCCTCCGGACAAAGTATTGGAAGAGGTGATGCTGGCACTGATAATAATCGATTAGGTAGAGTAGAAAAGCCTGCAGCAGTTGCGCTAAAATTGCGTGCATTGCTATTTGCAGCTAGCCCACTTAATAATCCTACAGGAAATGCATCACTTTGGCAAAAAGCTGCTGAAGCAGCCCAACAGCTATTTACAGATCCAAATTGTGCACATGTCAATTTTTTAAATTCATCCTATAAGGATTTATTTATGTCTCAAAATACCACCAATAATTTAACTCCACGTAAGGGAGCCAATTCTGGTATTATTTTATCTAGGCCATTTCAATTGAACTCTAACACTTTTGAAAGAGCAAATTACCCGGTTGGGATGGTGAATGGAGGTGAAGGTGCGACCTGTCCATCACAAAACCTTGTTGATGCATTTGAGATGCGTACAACTGGTTTACCCATTTCTGATGTTGGTTCTGGATATGATTCAAATAATCCATATGCAAACAGAGATCAGCGTCTAGGTTGGATTGTTGTTTTAAATGGATCCTCAATGGGTTTGAACAATAATAATACTGCTAGAATAGTTGAATCGTATACTGGCGGATCAGATGCAATAGGGTCTAAGGAAGGAGCTACTACAACAGGTTACTATTTAAGAAAATTTTGCGTTGAAAATTATAATCTTTCTTTAGCTGGTACAAGAGCAAAATCTTGGGTATTGATGCGATTTGCTGAAGTTCTGCTAAATTATGCTGAAGCTGCCAATGAGTCTTTTGGTCCTGATGCAAAGCCTGTATTAGGTGGAGCTGCAGCTGCTAGGTCTGCTAGAGAGGCTATTAATTTAGTTAGAGTTAGAGCTGGACAGCCTGCTATCAATGCTGGAATAACTCAGGCCCAGTTAAGGGAAAGGATTCGCAATGAAAGAAGGGTGGAACTTGCCTTTGAGGAACATCGATTTTTTGATGTTCGTAGATGGAAAATTGCAGAACAAACTGAAAATATTCCACTTGCTGGAATGCGGGTAAATGCTACAGGCCCTACTACATTTTCTTATCAAAGGTTTACAGTTGAGCCTAGGGTATTTAGTTCTAAAATGTACTTATATCCAATTCCATTTTCTGAAATTGCAAAAAGTAACGGTTTGATTACACAAAATCCTGGGTGGTAAAAATTACAGCATGAGATATGTTTTATGGAGTTTAATATTAATTATTATTAGTATAAGTTCATGTAAAAAAAAGGAAATAACACCAACTCCTCCAGTGGTAACAAATCCAATTACGCCTCCTACAACAGTTGGTGGTATTTTTAGTTCAACTGCTAAAATTCCTGTTAGCCCTAGTACTATCAGTGATTGTTTTACTGGGATGAAAATGAAAGATATTCACCCTAGGCTACTATTTTCGTCATCTGAAATTGAACAAATTAAAATTTTGATTCAGTCGGACGCCTTTGCAAAAGCCACTTATGATAATATCATTTCTCGAGCAAATAGTTTATTGACTTCACCAATATTAGGTTATGGATTAGATGGTGCAGGCTTAAGAATTACTAATATTCATACATTTTCTAACAATCAGCTTCCATATTTAGTTTTAGCTTATCAGTTCACAAAAGATAGTCGTTATGCTGCTAGGTGCTGGCAGCAATTAGATGCAATGTGTTCTTGGCCTGATTGGGGTGCAAATAGACATTTTTTGGATGCTGGTATTGCAAGCAAAGGGGCAGGTATGGCCTTAGATGGCTTATTTGATTATTTAACCTCAGCTCAAAGACTAAGATTATACACAGCCATTAAAAATTTTGTTTTACAGCCCGGTAAAACTCAAATAGAAACAAATACAGGTGTTTGGAAATGGTATTTGTCTAACGATAATTGGAATGGCATTTGTCACGGAGGAATGATTATGGGTGCTCTTGCTGGATATGAATATGATTCAACTTTCAACGCTAATGTAATTGCTCAATGTGCCAATGGAATCAATAAATATATGCAATCACTTGAACCGGATGGGGCAAGTGAAGAGGGAATGTCATATTGGAGTTATGGTTTAATGAATACCTTTTTGGCTTTTGAGAGTTTAAAAAGATGTTTAAGTACAACTTATGGTTTAGCAGAAAATCCAGGATTTATTAAAACAGGTTGGTTTCCTTATTATATGTCTGGCCCTGTAGGGACAGCTTCCATTGGAGACGATTATTTATATGTAGGAAAATCCAATAAATTTTTATCATACTTCTGGTTTTCAAAATATTTTAAAAATTCTGGGTTAGCAAAATCTCATTTTGATGCTTGCATGTCAGTGAATGCATTAGATGCTGAAAAAATGAATGGATGGACGGATTTGCTTTTTTATGATAAATCACTTGTTTCACAGGGCAGTTCATCTAGTTTGCCCTTATCGGGCTACTTAAAAGGAATTGATTACATGTATCTGTTAGAAAATACTAGTAGTGACAATTCTTTATATGTAGGAATGCATGGCGGTGATAATAGCGCTAGCCATGGTCATTTGGATGCAGGAAGTTTTTATGTGCAAGCGCTTGGGGAAACATGGGCGCAGGGAAATCTTGGGCTAGAATCGCCATATCCACAAGACTATTTTAATATCACTTCTCCTTTGTATACAGCTGCACCAACAAACTTAGCAGTTAGTAGTGGCAGGTTTTACTATTATCGAGTTAGGTCAGAAGGAAAAAATTGTCTTGTTTTTAATCCTGATGCTAGACCAGATCAAAATCCTTCTGGTGCAGTTAATGTTATAGGAAGTGCTAACGATAATGTAGGTGGTTTTTACATAGCAGATTTACAAAAATGCTATAGTAAGGATGTTTCATTATATCGACGTGGGATTAAATTAAATAGGAATACCGGTATAGTAAGTGTTCAAGATGAATTTATTCCGTCAATTGATAATTCAACTGTGTATTGGATTATGCATAGTCCGGCAACAGATGGGCTAGTGATAAGTAATGATGGCAAAATTGCCACCATGATTAAAAATGGTAAAACTTATTATGCTGTAATTAAATCTCCTTCAAATGCTGTATTTGAAAAAGTAGATAGATCTACCAGTCAGGTTAATTATTTATCAGAAACAGCTTCGATTTTTTCCAACATGATGTCGGGGAAAAATTCTATCAATCAATGGTATGGTAAACTTCAAATAAAATTAACTGGTTTAGTCAAAGCCGCTCCTGTAACTATAAGAGTTGATTTTGTTAAAAATAATTTAGCAGTAACGCCACCCTTAGTTAACTTAACATCTTGGTCAACCATTAACTAATTGTAATAATTTATTTAATAAATGATCATGCAAAAGATTGGTACTTTATTTGTTACACTCTTTTTTATATTAAGTGCTTATTCGCAACAAAGTGAGCTTCCTTATTGGAATCGAAATACACAATTGATTCCATGGCGTCTAGTGCCCAGTATTTCAAATTGTATCCATATTGATTTAGATAAAGACGGCAATCCGGATATCTTAAAGGCATTTTTAAATGATTCCATTCCAATTTTATGGATTGATGATGATGATGACATGAAATGGGAAGATAAGGAAGGCGATACTGACAATGATTGCTTGCTTATTGATAAAAATAAGGACGGTGTTTTTGCTGGCCCCTTTGACTTTAGTATCGATTGGATTGATGAAGATCATGATGGTAAAGCAGATATTCAATTAATTGTAAATAATGCAGGAACAAAAGTTAGAAATTATTTTGATTGGGGTGCTGATTTTATGTATGTGTTGGATGTAGACAAAGACCAGATAATGCATTATGTAGATTGGAATAAAATCATGATGCGGGCATGGGAGCATTACGGCCACGCTAACTTTTACAAAGATTATAGTGGCAATTCTACCTTTCTAAAAATGCATGCTTCTAGTTTTCGTATTAGTGATCTTAGATTTAATTGGGAGAATCCATTTATTTTTTATGATACAGACAAGGATGGGTTAACAGAATGGGCCATACGTTTAGTTGATACTCCTGTTTTTAGAGATAGTGCCAATAATAAAAAAAATGGTTTCAATTTAATTGATTCTAGTTTGGATGTTCAGTTCACAAAAAAAATAGATTATGCTGCAGTTACTTGGGACTTGGATAATGATAATAGTGCAGGTAATGAATTTGATTTTGATATGAGTTTGCTGTTTAAAGGAAAAGGATTTTCTTATGAAGACCAGGGCCATCAATTCAAAGGATTGAGAGGTCTTGCAGCTGCAAATAGTTTTATGTACGATAGCCGTTGGCGCAATATTGATACACTTTTTTATCCGGATAGAGACACTGCGTATCAAATGATCTTTAAAAAAGGCGATTGGCAGCAATGCCGCTTGGTATTTGATGAAGATGATGATTGCAACAGATGGGAAAGGGTTGAATTTTATGATCCACTCGATTTTTGGAAAACAGGGATAGAAGGTGGAGGCCTTGATAATAATGGACAGTCAGACGCAGTAGGGGACAGGGGTGAGTTTGATATGGATAATTCGGGGAAAGGAAAATTGTATATAGGTGCTTTTGACGGACGTATTCATTTATATGGAGCGGAATGGGGCGGATGGCGAATTGATCAAACCGCATTTTCCTACCAGGGTTTTGGAGGCTTTTATGAAAAATGGAATCGTAAAAGATTGCAATTAATGCCAGAAAAATTTGCGAGTGTAAAATATGAAGACAGTGATGGAAATGGGTTTATAGATCAAATACTCTATGACCTAGATGGTGATCATTTATTTGAAGATTCAGTATCACTTATAAAATTAAAAATACCTGATCAAAGTAAAATTATAGAAAGCTCAAATATGAATTATGGAAGTTTTTCTTCTCTTTTTAGAGATATAACTGAGAAAAACTGGAGTAGGGCATTGTTGGCGATTGAGGTAGCGGAAAAGTATAAAATAAACACTACATGGTATTCATTTTATAAACAACCTCATTCATTGCATGAAAAATACGATTATTCATTTTGGTTAAACTATTACATTTATCAAGATATTAGATACCAAGCTAGAATTAGCAATGATTTTAAATTATTAGAAATAGTTGATAAAGCTTATTACTCGGGTGATTGGGGTAGGTTAATCGATTATTAAATCAATTTTTTATGATAAATACACTATTTAAGTATATTTTAAATATTGGTTTTCTTTTTTTTGCGAATGATAGTTTAGCCCAAAATTCCAATTTCACTCCAGTAACTGCTAAAATGATCCAGGAGCGTTTGAGTGTTTCTGAAGTAGTGAATATTCATCCTCGTTTATTTTTTTCACAAGATGATATTCATAGAATAAGAAAATTAAACGAACAAGGCGATACACTTATTCATATTGGATATTTACAAAATCAAATTGAAGCAAGTAAAATATTAAAAGAACCATTACTTAGTTATTATTTAGATGAAGCAAAATTAAGAGTACCCTCTATACATAAATTTGCTGTCCAGTTGCCTCATTTGGTTATGATGTACCAATTAACTGGTGATACATCATTTGCCCGTCGAATCGTCAACCAATTCAAAAAATTAAATGATTTTCCTGATTGGGGTGCAAATAGACATTTTTTAGATGCAGGAATTGGGGGATTTGATTTTGCTCTAGCATATGATGCATTATATGCGTTTCTAACTGCCGAAGAAAAAAAAATGATGAGAAGTGCCGTTTTAAAGAACGTGCTAATTCCAGGAAAAGAACAACTGCAAAAGAAAATCTGGTGGTCTACTGCGAATCATAATTGGAATGGGATATGTAATGGGGGAATTATCATGGCTGCTTTATCTATGTATGAAGAAGATCCAAAGGAAATGAGTGAAATTATTGCTTTAGCAATTAATGCGCTGCCGAAATATATTCAATCATTTGATCCTGATGGCCAGAGTGATGAAGGTTTAATGTATTGGGGGTATGGGTTAATGTACACAACAATTGCAATGGAAAGTATGCAGAGGGTTTTAGGTACTTCATTTGGGTTAGATCAGTTTACAGGATTTAAGAAAACAGGCTGGTTTCCTGCATTTGTATCAGGACCGGTTAGTAGTTTAAATATTGGCGATGATCCAATAAAAAATGGGAAAAGTCGCACTTTTTTCTGGTTTGCTAAAAACAATAATGATACTGCTTTAGCAAAAATGCAATATGATTTATGTAAAGAAACAAATGAAATGAATTGGATGGACATGTTATATTATAATCCTAAAATGGTTACATCTAATTTAAAGAATAATATTCCATTAGAGAATCACATACATGGTATAGAACTTATGTCTTTGAGAAGTGGTTGGGACAATAATGCTTCATTTATTTCATTGCATGGTGGATATAATAATGCCAATCATGGGCATTTAGATGCAGGAAGCTTTGATTTGCAAGCTAACGGTGAAATTTGGGCTTATGGCAATCTTGGCCGAGACGAATATACATATCCAGGGTATTTTTCTAAAACAACATTGCCATCTTATGTAGATACAAATTTGACTCAATCTGATGCAGGTAGGTGGCATTTTTATCGTTTAAGGGCGGAAGGGAAAAATTGTTTAGTTTTCAATCCAACTGTAAGGCCGGATCAGAACGAGATGGGTATTGCTACTTTGTTAAATAAGAATATTGGAATTAACGAAAGTTCTTTTACAATTGATTTAACTAATTGTTATACTCGAGATGTTTCTTCTTATACCAGGAAAATTCTTTTAAATAAATCTACAACTGCTATGACTGTTAAAGATGAGTTTGTTTCTAAAGATACTTCTATAGTTTGGTGGGGTATGCATACCAAGGCAGATATTACTATTCGGCCTGAATCAAATTCTGCTTTGCTGCAGCAGAATGGAAAAAAAATGCTTGTTACCATTAAAAGTCCATCTAATGCGGTGTTTCAAGTTTTAGATGCATCCTATTTGCCAGATGAGTTATTCCCTTTTACTAGAAATTCACTAAACGTAGGGTTTAAAAAATTAGCTATTCATTTGCCAAAAGTATTATTTGAAAAAATTGAAGTTATTTTCCAACCTCAATAATCATAATTTATTTATTAAAATGTGTAAAATCAAAACAGTAAATAATTATTTCAAAAAGTTATTTTTAAGTACATATTTTTTCATTTGCTTTTCAGGTATTTCTCTAAATGCCCAACTTAAAGTAGCGGGTATTTTTGGTGATAATGCTATTTTGCAGAGAAATATTGCTATTCCGGTTTGGGGAAGTGCAACCCCTAATTCTAAAATAGCTATTTATATTGGTGTAAATCGGGTACAAGTAATATCTGATAGTGTAGGCAAATGGAAGGCCTATTTACCATCAATGTATGCTGATGGCAAATCTTATGAATTAAAGATTATTTCAGAAAATGATACCATTAACTATAAAAATATAATGATAGGAGATGTTTGGTTGGCTTCAGGTCAATCTAATATGGAATATCGGATGGGGTCTGATTTGTTGAATAAAGATGTTGAAATCAATAATGCAAATTATCCGTCCATAAGATTTCGTATAGTTGATAATGTTACATCTATTGTACCAATTAGTGATATTGTTCAAAAGGAATGGAAGATCTGTAACTCAAATAACATTTCCTCATTTTCAGCAGTATCTTATTTTTTTGCACGGGCTCTTTATCTTGATCAAAATATACCTGTAGGAATTATAGTAGCTTCAAGAGGTGCTACAGGAATTGAAACTTGGATGAGTAAAGAATCGCTAGCAGCGAACCCAGATTTTACGGCCTTATTAAACAGCCGAAATGAAGACTCAGTAAATTGGAGTCAGTATGTAAAAAAATCGCTACAATTAGAATTAGATAGATCTGTTATTGCTAAAACGTCCTTTCAAGGCGTTAAAATAGGTGCCACTCAGGTTGGTTATAATGATTCTGCATGGTCGAAAACGAACTTTCCATTAAGCTCAATAAAAATGGGTTATGGCAGTTATTGGGGTCTAATTTGGTTTCGGAAGTCTTTTACAATAAACGACACAGCCTCCATAAATATGGATAGTCTATTTCTTCCATTAAATGATCAAAACGATCACGTGTATATTAATGGTGTTGAAGTAGCAACGAATGTTTCTAAGTTGAAAAATAAAACTATAAAAATTCCGTCAGGGCTGATAAAACTTGGTATGAATGTATTATCAATACGTATGTATGTTAATTGGGGTACTGCTGATATTGGTGACCGATATACAAATAGTTATTTTAAAAATACCTCAGGCGAAAAAATCATATTGGATAAAGAATGGTTACATAATAATGCAATTGAACCAGCTGTTGCTGGTTGGCAAGATTATTATAATAAAGCTACAGTTAATTATAACGGAATGATAAACCCTATAATTCCATTCGGAATTAAAGGGTTTATATGGTACCAAGGTGAGAATAATGCTTCTAAATGGAGACAATATACTGCTTTACAAAATAGGTTAATTAAGGATTGGCGGAAGTATTGGAATCTTGGAGATATTCCGTTTTTATTTGTTCAATTAGCAAGTTTTAAATCCAGATCTGAGGTTCCGCTTAATGATGATGATTGGGCGCAGTTTCGTGACGCACAAAAAGGTACTTTGTTGACTTCAACAAATACAGCCATGGCTACTACTATCGATATTGGTGATGAATTTAACATTCACCCTGCCAATAAACAAGATGTTGGCTATAGGCTTTACCAGGCTGCAAGGCAGCATGTATATCATCTAAATGTTATTGGTACGGGTCCTACTTTTAAATCTGCTTTTACAGAAGAGAGTCATGTAAGGATTTCTTTTGACAATATTGATGGTGGATTACTAAATAAAGGCAACAGCCTTGTACAAAATTTTGCACTTGCTGATTCAACTGGCAAGTGGTTTTGGGCCGATGCTTTTATTGATGGACAAACTATTTATGTACACTCTAAATATGTTCTACATCCCGTTCGAGTTCAATATGCTTGGCAATCTAATCCTATAGCAACTCTTTATAATAAGGAAGGACTTCCAATGATTCCTTTCAATGAAAAAGTTGTTCAATTAAAATAAACCTTTTAATACTTTAAACCTGAACTATGTCATTAAATAAAGTAAATATAAATAGCTTATTCATAATCATTTCTTTTAGTTTTATTGTCTCATCAAAAAGCTTTGCTCAAAGTAAATTAAATTTCGGTTTAACCAGGCAGCAACCATCTGCAACGTTGCCAGTTGGATTATCAAAATATGATATCCCGCAGAAAAAAAGTAAAACTGTTATTCTAACTAAACTTAAAAAAAATTCACAAGGCGATTATTTATTAGATAGCGGTTGGGAGTTAGCCGAAAATAATATTGTCACTTCTAATACTCAATCCATTTTTTCTCAAGTTTATAATTCTACTAATTGGTATAATGCTGTAGTGCCAGGTACAGTATTGACATCCTTGGTCAAAGAAGGTATTTATCCCGATCCTTATATTGGCTTAAATAATAGAGCAATTCCAGATGATCTATGTAGGAAGGATTGGTGGTATAGAATTTCGTTTTCTGCACCTGAAGAAGATAACAATAAATTGGTTTGGTTAAAATTAAATGGGATTAACTATAAGGCTGATATTTGGCTTAATGGAAAATTATTAGGCACAATGAAAGGAGCTTTTGTTAGAGGGAATTTTGATATTACAAGTCTTATGGATAAAAGCAAAAAAAATATTCTTGCAATTCATATTTATCCGCCACCTAATCCTGGTATCCCTCATGAACAATCTAAGTTATCTGGTATGGGCCCCAATGGTGGCCAGCTAACATTGGACGGGCCCACTTTTATTTCCTCTGAAGGTTGGGATTGGGTTCCTGGCATTCGTGATAGGAATATTGGAATATGGCAGGATGTTCAACTTCATTATACTAGGGCAGTTACTTTATCCAATCCACAAGTAATTACTGATCTTCCTTTGCCAGACACTTCTTCAGCTGAAATTACTATTAAAGTAGGGGTAAAAAATAATAGCAACATGGAACAGTCCATATTAGTGAAAGGAGCCATCGGTAAGATGAGTGTGGAAAAGCGAGTTAAGTTAGCAGCAGGCGAAAATCAACAAGTTATATTTTCTCCTGCAACCCACCCTTCATTGCGATTGGTTCAACCAAAACTTTGGTGGCCCAATGGTTATGGTAATCCTTCATTGTATCAACTGGCATTGACGGTTACGGATAACAATAATCGCATTTCTGATGAACAACAGGTTCGTTTTGGTATTCGTGAATTTTCTTATGAAATGATGATCGATGCACCTCAAAAAAAGGGTTGGCGGGTTGCCTATAGTCCAACTGATGTAAAAGAAAAAAAGCCCATATTTGATAATGTTAAGCGTAGGGACTTTGAGAATAAAATATTCATTCCATCTTTAAGAGAAGGGGTTGATACCAGTATTTTTCAAACAATATCACAAAGCAATAATCCTTTCCTAGTCATAAAAGTAAATGGACAATCTGTTTTTTGTAGAGGAGGAAATTGGGGAATGGATGATGCAATGAAAAAAGTATCCAGAGAGCAATTGGAGCCATCCTTTCGATTACACAAAGAGGCTAACTATAACATGGTTCGAAACTGGACTGGTGAATGTACTGAGGAAACATTTTTTGAATTGGCTGATGAATACGGAATGTTAGTTTGGAATGATTTCTGGATTTCTACTGAAGGGTATAATTTGAATCCTTTAGATCAACAACTGTTTTTAGAGAACAGTTTTGAAACAATCCGTCGTTTTCGTAACCATCCTTCTATTGCTATTTGGTGTCCTCGCAATGAAGGGTATGCTCCGGTTGGTATTGAAGATGAGTTGTACCAGCAATTGATGGAGGAAGATGGTACACGGCATTATAATGGCAATTCTCGGGAAATCAATCTGCGTCAAAGCGGAGACTGGCACTATATTCAAGACCCTGCACTTTACTTTACTAAATATGCAGAAGGATTTAGCACAGAAATAGGTACTTTTTCTATTCCGGTTGCTACTACGCTAAAGAAATTTATAAAACCTGCAGATCAATGGCCAATTAATGATGTATGGCATTATCATGATTTACATTCAAACAATCAAAATCTTTATGGCTATCTAGGTGCCGTAGATAGTTTATATGGCAAGGCTAACGGAATTGATGAATTTTCTAGGAAAGTACAGATGGTCAATTATGATAGTCATCGTGCCATGTTTGAAGCATGGAACAGTAAAATGTGGGATAGAGCTAGTGGTGTTTTATTGTGGATGACACATCCTGCATGGCCCAGCATGATCTGGCAAACGTACTCATGGGATTTTGAAACGCATGGTTCCTATTTTGGTGCCATGAAGGCCTGCGAGCCGGTGCATGTACAAATGAATTTGCATGATAATAAAGTTATTGCGGTTAATAGTACCTTGCAAAGTTACCAATCTGTAAATTTAATTTTTTCGGTTATCGATTTAAATGGAAAAATACTTTTTACAACTACTAAAAAAACAGACTTGCTTCAAAATAGCAAGACTGAATTATTTACACCGGATTTGGTTGGTATTAATTTACCTCAAGTGTATATGGTAAGATTGCAATTAAACGCTTTAGATGGTAAAGTATTGTCGACGAATGAATATTGGAAATCAAATAAGGAAACCGGTAATTTTCTCGCTTTTAATAAGCTGTCAAATGTCTCATTAAATATTTACAAAACCGGTTTAAATAATGGGAATACTGTATTAAGTATAGAAAATAAATCTAATACACCTGTTGTTGGGTTAAAGTTGAATCTAACAGATTTAAAAAATAATATCATACTTCCTGCTTATTTTAGTGATGGATATTTTACTTTAATGCCTTCAGAAAAGCGTTTGATTGATGTAAGATATTCTGGAAATATGGATAACCTAAAAGTACGAACTGAGGCATACAACAGCCTACCAACTTTCCATCCAATAAATTAATGGACAATGAATTCTGCAATTAAAAAATCAATATTACTAGTAATAGTTTCTCTTTCTTTTTTCTTTCAATTGTATGCTCAACCTACTGAACAGCCGATTAAGTTATTGATAACCCCTAATCATCAAAATTGGCAATGTAAAGTTGGTGACTTATCCAATTTCAAAATTATTGTAATGATAAATGGAGTTGCAATTAAAAATGCAAAGATTTTTTATCAAATAGGGCCTGAGAGAATGAAACCGTTTATTAGTGACTCTATCCGAACATCTGACACAGGTTTTATGACACCAAGTTGTACAATGAAAGAACCTGGTTTTCTCCGATGTATTGTTACTACTACTTGGCAAAATAAGCAGTATAAAAATCTAGTAACTATAGGATATGATATCGAAAAGATAATGCCTACTGTTACAAAGCCAAATGATTTCGATGCATTTTGGCAAAAAGCGAAAGAAGATTTAAGTAAAATTCCAACAGATGCACGATTAACCTTGTTGCAGGATAAAAGTACTTCATTGACTAATGTGTATCATGTAAGCTTGCAAAATTATGGGTCTTCAAAACTTTATGGGATTTTATGTGTGCCAAAGAAGTCAGGTAAATACCCGGCTATTTTACAAGTTCCAGGAGCAGGAATCAGGCCTTATTTCCCAGATCTTGAAATGGCGGATAAAGGCTTTATTGTTTTTACAATAGGGATTCATGGAGTACCAGTAAATATGGATCAGGCAGTTTATAATGATTTAAACAATGGAGCTTTAAAAGGCTATTTTTTCTTCAATGCAAATAATAGAGATAATTTTTATTACAAGAGAGTATATATGGGTTGTATTCGAGCCAACGATTTTATTACTAGTCTTCCTGAGTTTGATGGCAAAAATCTTGCAGTAAGCGGAAATAGTCAGGGTGGAGCTTTAAGTATTATAACAGCAGCCATTGATGATAGAGTAAAATATTTAGCGTCAGTACATCCTGCATTATCAGATATGTCCGGGTATCTCCATGAACGTGCTGGAGGATGGCCGCATATATTCGCTCCCAATAACCTTTGGTTTAGTAATGATACTTTTGTAAAACAAACTATGCCTTACTACGATGTGGTTAATTTTGCCAAAAATGTAAAAATACCAGGGTATTATACATGGGGATTTAATGATGAAACTTGCCCGCCAACATCAATGTATGCAGCATATAATGTTATTAAGTCAACAAAAGAAACCGCTGTATATCAAGATTCTGGTCATTGGATGTATGCAGAGCAGAAGCAGGCTTTTAATAATTGGATTATTAAAATGTTGGCTAAATAAATTATTTAGCCAACATTTTCTTAGATACTGTTGCATCCTCCCTAAAAAAGATGCACCATAAACCCGCCTTAGATCGTCCCAAATCTGATTAGAATGAATTATTTCATAGGCTTCTATATTATTCTTGCGAATAATATAGAAGCCAAAAAAGCAGGTATTAATGGCCTGCTTTTTTGGGATTAAAGAATTTCTCAAAGACACCTACCAAACTGTAAACTCTCCTCAAATCATTCCAGATTTGGTTAAAATGTAGTTCAATTGTGGCTAAATGAAAATCAAGGATTACCGTTTTTCACTTCGTTCCAAACGTCTTTTTAAAAACAGGACTGCTGGCTTCATTTCACCGTCTTCCCTAATTTCTACGAGGGGTTTACCAAAACATTATGGTTAGCCATTTATAGCATTTGTAGTGATAATTGGGATATAGAACATTCTCTCAGAAATGGTTGTTTGGACTTTCTATTTTTCTTACGAGAACACTCGTGAATGTCCTAGAACGATAAAGTACGTTCCCGAATAGTAAATACCGTTCCAGAACGGAAAAAACCATTCCGGAACGGTATATTCCTTTGTTTTAAAGGCCTAATTATGAGGTTTTGAGGTCTGTTTGAGACAACTGTTCCATTAATTCTTGTTTGGTTCTATGAAGTTCGTCAATAATCTCCCTTTGTCGATTATTTCGAAAGCTTAGGTCATCAATCTTTTGTTTAGACCTAATATATTCACCTTTTAAATCTTTTAAGGATCTGTACTGCATGTATAAACATCCCCCTAATACTAAGCTTGTTATGATGAGGCCTAACACTGTATTGTTTCTGTCATCTGCTTTGGAAAGTTTGCGGCCTAATGCCATGTATTCATAGTTAGTCATTTTTTATAATTTTATGTGTGTTCAATTTTGGGTTAGATATAATTCTGAATCCAAGAAATTCGGCATAAAGAAGGCCAGAGTGATAACCAAAGTTTAGATTCTCACCTAGTTTAACATTGTATGCGTTAAAAACCTCAGTAGACACTTCATTGCCATGATCAGCTAAAATCTTTTCGATTTGTCGCTTGGTTTCTCTTTGTACTGACGAAAAATCTAGTAGGATGTCATCAAAGGGTTGTGTTTTTAAAGCATGTTTTTGCCTCCTGCAGTCATGAATAACGCCATACTCGTCTCTCCATCGAGAGCAGTGTGTTTTTGTAGCTCTATCCTGATCTGCGATGGGTTCACCGCAATTTTGGCAAACGCGGCCCAGATGGTAGGTTTTTGCTTTTTTTTCTGGAAATTGATCTTTTTTCTTCATATTAGGGATATTTTATTTGTTAAATATCCCACAAGTTAGTAATTTAGATGTATGAAAAAAATTAAACTAAGCAAAATCCAAAAAAATGATCTTGAAGGTGTCTCGCTTCGAGGTAGCCTTTTGGAGAGGAATATAAAGCTAAGAGATACCGACTTTAAGTCCAAAACATTTCACTACTGGAAGATGAATGGTCTCATTTCATTCGTTGCTGAGGGTAAATGGGCTGAAATTAGTTTTATTGAGTATCTGTGGCTAAAAGTGCTGGAGTCGATGCGAGATTTTGGTTGTTCAATAAAGCTGATGCAAAAAATTTATTATGATCAATTTATCAAGGCATATGAAGAAGACCTAGGAAAAAATACACTAATTGACAATATTGCTTTTTTAAAGAGCCTTAGTAAGATTAGGTATCTTGATGAACAGGAAACTTTACAATTAAATCTTTGTGAACAAACCCTGAATGACCCATATATAAATATTATACTTCGAACTGAAATTAGTTATTTCTATCAAATGGTATCTAGGTGTATTGAAAGCGGGACAGAAGCCGGCATAATAATTTATCAAGATGAAACATACGTTATGCTGGGGGATAATGATATGGAAGTAGATAAATCAAGACCGCATATTTATATTCCAATTTCCCATTTCATAGCTGAGTTATTTATTGATGAAGAAAAAGTCAACTTCATAAATCAGTTAAAGTTGTTTAGTGAAGATGAATTGCGACTGGTAAAAGAGCTGCGAAACAACAATATTGAAAGGGTTACTATAGTGTATGATAGGGATGCCCGTAAAGTTACCAAAATTGAATATGATAAGACAGGTTTGATGAACGGTGACAAAGCAAAAGAAGTTATGCGTATACTTGGATTAAAGAATTATTCTACTATCCAACTAAAAACAAGAACAGGAACTTCACTTTCATTTACAAAAACTGAAACAAAATATTTTTAAAGATCCGTTTGCTACGGCTCAGTATAGTAATTGGGTCTCCTCCATTTGAAATGGCGAGGCCTCAACTGAGGAAAAATGAAACCCAGTAATGAGTATGAAAAATTAATAAATGAATTAACGGAAGAAGAATTACTTAAACAATTTGCTAATTTAATAATCGATATTTATTTCGATCAGCCTTATGAAAAAGAAAATCAGCAATAATGCACTTCAAGCAGAGCTTGAAGCACTGTCTACCCGAAAGTACAAAAGCATCTCTAAAGTTAGAGGTGCTGATGCGGTAGTATACACAAGAGTTAGCAGCCAAGAACAAGCCGAAAATAACGGTAGCCTGGAGGTTCAACTTAAATATTGTAATAACTACGCAAAAACCAATAGTATTCAAATTAAAGAATACTTTGGTGGTTCTTACGAAAGTGCTAAAACAGACGGTCGTAAGGAGTTTTTACGAATGATTGAATATGTAAAAAAGCACAAAAATATTTCTTACATCATAGTGTTTAACTATGACCGGTTTTCCAGAACTGGGGCTGCAGCATCACACATAAGTGAAGAGTTAAGTAGACAAGGTGTAACTGTAAAATCTGTAACTCAGGATATAGATACATCTACTGCTATTGGTAGATTACAAGAAAACTTTTTTCATCTCCTAAATAATTTCGATAATCGGTTAAAAAGTGACAGAACCATAATTAATACGAAAGAGGTTATGTTAAAAGGTTACTGGCCTTACCAAACGCCACTCGGATACCTTAATCTTAAGCCAAAGCATAGGGCATGCTTTCATGAGTATGTAATTACAGAATCAGGCAAACACCTTAGGAAAGGGTATCAAATGCTTACCGAAAGAAAATACTTTTATTATGAAATAGTGGATTATTTGATTCAAAGAGGTGTAGAGATATCTACAAAGAACTTTCGGAATGTATTTAGCAATCCTTTTTATGCAGGATATGTTACTGGGAGCCTTGTGGGAGGCAAATTAATAGAAGGTAAGCATCCTAAATTAATTGATTTAAAAACCTTTCTAGCAGCACAAGATGTTTTAAATAATAACCCATTTGTTGGTGTTGCAAAAGTATTTAGACATGATGAGGTTCCACTCAAGATATTTGTAAAAGATGAAGTAAGTGGAAAGCCATTTACTGGGTATACAGCAAGGGGGAATTGGTACTATAAAACAAAAGATGCAGCAATTCCGGTTAATGTAAGTTCAAAGCTGTTAAATGGTCTGTTTGTAAATCTTCTTTCTAAATACGAATACAACCCTACTTTAAAGAAGAAGTTTGAAGCCATTTTAACGAGTGAGCTAAAAAGTAGGTTAAGTGGAAAGGCTAGCGATAAAACGCTATTAAAAAAGAAAATTGCCGAAAAGCAAGGCTTGCTTGAAAAAGCGGAGTTAAAGTACATAAGCGATCAAATAACGGAAGATATTTATAATAAACACGCCGAGCAGCTCCGAAGCGAGATCGGAGTATTAAGTAAAGGAATTGATTCTGCCACACTGAGTAGTTCGAACATAGAAAAAGTAGTTAAAAATTGTTTGGCGATTTCACAAAACCTAAGCCAGGCATGGATTTCAGCAGATTACGAGAAGAAACAGCACTTGCAAAAGATGGTGTTTCCGGAGGGTATTATGTATAACAAGCAAAATGGGGTAGTTCGAACTTCTAAAGTAAACCTAATATTTAACGAAATCCCTTTACTGGTAAGCCTTTGCGCCGAAAAAGAAAAAGGCGATTCTGTTAAGAATCGCCTTAAATCTAATTATGTGCCCAGAACAGGAATCGAACCTGCACTACCTTGCGATAACCAGATTTTGAGTCTAGCGCGTCTACCAGTTCCGCCATCTGGGCCTTTGTATTAGGCGGGGTGCAATATTACAAGATTCTGTGTTTTTTGCCAAAAGAAACCAACATAAACCCAAACAAATAGGGCTTATCGGAGTTGATCCGCTATGCGGTCTAGATATTTCTTTTTAAAATAATAGTCTTTTACCTGCAACAACGCTTCTTTTGGGGTAACACCCACTTGATAGCTTTCCAACAACCCTTTAATAGGTTCAAAAATGTCATCTTCTAATTGTTTAAGTTGTACAAGTAACGTAGCCTTTTGGGAGTCATCTTCTACTTCCATAACCTGCTCATTTAAATCCATTACTTCCATTAAAAAACTAGGAGGGAGCTGGTATTTTTCGTCGGGTATAAGTACCTCAGTAATTTCTAAAACGTATGGTATAAGTAAAGCTTGATCTTTTAATACCCTTAAAGCTTTATTAGCTGCCGATGATAATGCCAGTGCTTCTGCTTGTTCAGCTTCGGAACTATTTGCAAAAAAATCAGGGTGAAACTTTTTTTGGAGCATCAAATACTTTTTGGATACCACAGCGGTGTCTGGGAAAAAACTAACCGGTATGTCAAAAAGTTCAAAATGATTCATAGACATTAAAATTACAACTCCTTTATAAAAACAGGTAATAATCTTTTAAGTAAGCAGCAAAGCCAGCACTGTACTGCTCATTTTCTTTAATAATAATTTGTTCTACTGCTGCAGGGCTTGTTACAGCGCTACTTAATATATACATGGCCCTAAAAGGGTCGTGTGCGGGTGTTTGTTGTGCCAGTGCTTTTTTAAAAATAGTTAGTCCAAATTGCGCGGCTAATTTTTCAAGTTCGGTAACCCTAGCATAGGGGATAAGCACCGAAAAGCTTCCATCTTTTTCAAGTAGGTTAACAACACAAGTAAAAAGGGATGCTAAGGTTAGTGTGGTGCTATGCATGGCCGTATTACGGAGTGCATCATCACTTTTTAAATCGTTGCTAAAAAAAGGAGGATTAGAAATAATATGCTGGTAACGAGTACCGCTAAAATTTTCGATAGCACTGTTGTGCACCTTAATATTCCAACCTGTCGCTAATGCATTACTCGAAGCTTGCGCGGCTGCGGCAGCATCAATTTCGACAGCGTCTATTTTTGCTGCTGGTATTTTTTGTGCGAGTAGTAAACTTAAAAGTCCAGTGCCCGTGCCAATATCTAAAATGCTACTAGGTGCATCATCTTTTACATGTGCTGCAACCCAAGCGCCAAATAGGCAGGCGTCGGTACATACCTTTAACGCGCAGTCCGATTGCCAAACTGTAAATTGTTTAAACGAAAAATAGTTGTTAGACATCTAATAGATGCTTAGTCTGCAAAGCTTGCAGCTATGTATTCACTATTTAAGCGCGCAATATTTGTGATGGAAATTTCTTTAGGGCAAGTAGCTTCACAAGCACCTGTATTGGTGCATGATCCAAAACCTTCTTTATCCATTTGTGCCACCATGTTTTGTACCCTTGTTGTACGCTCAGGTGCACCTTGTGGTAATAAAGCGAGGTGAGAAACTTTTGCACTTAAAAATAGCATCGCAGAACTGTTTTTACAAGCTGCTACACAAGCGCCACATCCAATACACATAGCTGCAGCAAAAGCGTCGTCTGCTTTTTGCTTTTCGATAGGTAAAGTGTTACCATCAACTGCATTACCGGTGTTAACACTAATATAACCACCAGCCTGAATAATTCTATCAAATGCAGAACGGTCTACCATCAAATCTTTAATCACTGGAAAAGCATCTGCTCTCCATGGTTCTACAACAATCGTGTCTCCATCTTTAAAGGCACGCATGTGTAATTGACAAGTTGTATTTGCTTGCCAAGGACCATGTGGTTTACCATTAATATACATAG
>JACCDP011487152.1_pt1 | contig 30371 bp, 10 predicted proteins | sample 7445841 | NCBI WGS metagenome assembly JACCDP01 (sample SAMN15323441, study PRJNA562643) | freshwater metagenome | isolation source: river surface water | place: USA:Blue River Watershed | collected 2017-08-17 | reverse complement strand
GGAACTAAACCTATAGTGGTCCATGATACTTCTCTAAAATCGCTGTCACTGACCCTTACACGAAAAGTAAGAGGATTTCCTAGTCTTGAAATAATAACCGGCTCGTCCCCGTTTTCAATTCTTACCTGCAAATCATTAGTCGGAGACGGATTATCTCCTCCTACTGTGAATCCGCTGTCATTAAAATGTATCTCTTCAGTAAAGGCGACTTCGCCTGTTCTAATGTATTCTGATGCTAAGAATCCGCCTAATCTAGCAGAGTTGCTAGCTGTACCCCAATAAAAATGATCAGTAGAAGTTACTCCGGTGGTAGCATTAGTATTGATTAGAGTGAGACCTTTTTTGATAGCAGTAAACCCAGTGATAGGATTTATCGCACTATCTAATGTAAATGCATCTTTACTAACTATAGTCATTGTATCGCCACCGGACTGCATCTTTACTATAGTATGATTGGTTCCTAATGTATCTTTGACTACCTGCGAAACTACTGCGCTGGCCCCAAGGTCGGGGGCAGTTTCCGGACCGATTAAAACATATTCAGTACCGCTCCAGGCATATAGTTGTTCTGCACTTGTATCAAACCAAAAATCTCCAGTTTGTGCGCCAGATGGGGCTGAAGGTCCTATTTCTGCTCCGCTAGCAGTACGAAATCTCGTACCGTCGTAGAAACGTAATTTTTTGTTACCGCTGTCGTACCAAATCTGCCCAGTGATGGCCTTAGGTGGTGCAGATGTATTAGAAAAGTTTTCTAAAAGATGTAGGAAATTTTCATTCTGGACTTCTCCGTAGCCCGCATAATTTTTGCCTACAAATCGTAAGTCGGTGGTAGTATCAATGGTACCGTCATCTACAGATACTAAAAATGTGCCATTAAATCTATCTACTTGATATGCCATTGATCAACTCCATTATCGCTATTATTTATCGTAAGTTTAGACATTTTAAAGCCTGCCTACAGCTACTTCGATGACTCCAGAAACCCCGTTAAAATCCTCTAGGGCCTTGCCTATAACGGTACCAATTCTAGGATCATGTGTGGGTCTAGCGAAGCCGTTACCACCACTAACTAACATATCTCCTTTGCGTATATTCCCACGAACTTTACAAGGTACTCTTCCCTGTAAGGCTATAGCTGTAGAAAATTTACCTTTACATTCAGAATTCATTAGATATGCCGGGTTAGTAGTAACTACACCTGCGACTCTTCGTGTTTCATCTTCGGCTATTGTTACTTCAAATTCTCCGCCAAATTCTAGAACAGTACCTACATCATATTCTGCATCAGCCAAATAATTTTCAGCTAGGTCTGCATTTTGTGCCGATACAGTCAGGGCATGGACTGTATTCCATTTAAGGCTTACGATTCCTAGATCTGTTGACTGATTTCGAAAAGGAACTACAGCAGGACGACTAGCAGTATTACCTGCAGATACCGCCGATGCAGTACTAAGAATTTTTATTCCGGTATAACTACCTATTTGTGTTGAATCAGCAGTTTCTAGATTTAGGCTTAGATTATTGACGATGCTTCGAAGTGTAGGTTGAGATCCGAAATTATTAAATAGATGCATTTCAGAACCTACGGTAATTCCGGCATCAGCTACTGTGAAAGCATTTAACGGTCCAAGGTTTACTATATTTGCTGCTAGAGTATCACCTGTAAGAGTGTCTGCGGCAGCCGGAACAGTAATATTGGTTGATCCATCAAACAATACTCCGTTGATTTGCCTAGCTGTCTTTAATTTATTAGCAGTATTAGCATTTCCACTTAAAGACGCTCCTACAAATTCTTGGGCTTCCACTCTGAAAAAAGTACTAGTACCGATAGTAGCAGTGACATTGCCTGTAACATTGCCTATAAGATCAGCAGTTATTGTTCCTGCTGAAAAATCTCCTGCACTGTCTCTGGCAACTACTTTGCCAATTGAATTATTAGAGCTAGCATCTACTGCCCAAGTAACTGCTGCCGATCCGTCAAAATTAGCTCCAGTAAGATAATTTCCTCTAGTTAGTATTCTATTTGTAGTAGCTGTTATAGTAATGTCAGACTGCCCGTCAAAAGGCACTGTGTTTATAAGTCTAGGAGTCTGTAGTCTTGTAGCCGTCGATGCATTTCCTTCTACATCACCATGAATTTTAAAAGATGAATTAAAATTTATTCCAGGATAAAGATTAAAGAATCCTGGGATAAAATTTGATTCAGCAACACTAAATGCGATCTTAGTAATGATCGCTATAACTTGGTCATCGACAATTATCATTATGACTGGTCTTTTAATCCCATCTGTATCAAAGAGATCTCTAGACTTGGCTTTTGTTTCACCGAACCCTGGAACAGCTTCTGGTCCCACTAGATTCCATACACCTTCTATAAAAATAAAAAGTTGTTTTGAATCTAGATCAAGCCAAAAAGTACCTTCTGACCCTGCAGGCGGAGTGCTGCTGAGTACCGCAGATCCTACCGGTCCCCAATCTGTCCCATTATAGACATTTAAAGTTTTTACCGAAGTATTAAACCAGGTCTGCCCTTCTAAAGGTCTTGCTGGCGCAGTATCATTGGCGAAATTTTCTAAGAGATAGACAAAATTTTCATTTTGTATTTCTCCGTAGCCTGTGTAATTTCTGCCTACTAGACCAAGACTGGTGCTGGTGTCAAGTGTTCCATCTTCTAAAACTATTAGCTGTGCGCCTGTGGTTTTGTTGATTACATAGGACATTTATCGCTCCAAAAAATTTGCTATCATGATACAAATCCCCACGAACCGCTGGTGATTTGAAATGTTTTTACTGTTCTAGATACTGATAACCCCGGAGCTGCCACTGTAGCAGGAGATATGGTTACGTTGGTTACTGCAGGAGCCGTTCCCGAAGGAGTATTAAAAGTTGACGTAGAAAGATTTATCAATGGATTTAAATTCAATGTCGTAGTGCCGTTTACCAAAAAGCTACAGAGAACCTTAGCAATCGTTCCATTTCTATAATTTGCGGCTGGAGCTATCTGTTCAATAAACGCTGCGATACCAGAGTTAGATATACCATCTGATATGTCCATGCTCAACACGATAGGTTGACCTTGTATACTGTAATCTACATACCCCTTGCTGGCAGCGTCTGTTATATTATTATAATCAGCGTATGCATTTGATGATCCGTCTGGCAGATCAGTGATTTTAGATCCGTTTAATTTTAACGTACCTGTACCATTTATGTCTAATTCAAGATCAGTGTTAGGGGCAGTAACCTGAATAATGTTATCATTTAGATAAAAATCATCGACAGTCAACTCTGTCTGAGCACCAAATGATGTTACACCTGGAATACTTGTAATTGTCGCACCTAATGCTGTTTTGCTTAGAACTGTAACTCCATCGATTTTATATTCTTTGTCGACTAAATTTATATGCTCAGAACTATTCCAAGCATCATTAGCTTCGCCCGTACCTGCTCCTTGATAAACCCATAAAAATTCTTTAGCATCACTACCTTTTAAAATAATACCGCCTCTATTGGCAGCATCATCTGTATTATAAGAACTGTCTCCAGTTTCTCCTAGAACAATAACTTTGTCCTCAACTAACAATTCAGTAGTTTTAACTGTGGTTAAAGATCCGTCATTGATAGTTAAACTACCCTTTACTGTAAGATTTCCAGAAACTACAGCACTTCCTCCAATCTCTACCTGACTATCAGGATAATTCTCGTAGATATCAACTATCCTAGTTGACGATCTAATTTTTATTGCGTTTTCCGGATTGACGTCTTTCCTAACAATAAATGTGATATCTTTGTTAGATGCGATGTTAGCCACTGTTAGGTCACCAGTCTGTACAAGAAACTGGCCTTGGTTAGCATCACCGATAATAAGGCCTAGATTAGATGTAAGTATCAACTGCCCGTTGATGATATTTGAGGTATCATTCCTCACATAGGAACTGGCTGCTGCTCCGCCGAGCGCATCGGAATCAGTAACTGTTACATCAAACTTTAAGCCGGCGAGGCTACCGGCATTAAATCCCGGAATGATGCTGCCTGTAAATCCTTCAATAGGTATCTTAGGAGTAAACGCATCTTTCGAAAAGATTCCCAACAAGACTCCATTATTATAGAGGAATGTAACTACCCTATTCTGATTTAAACTATCTAATATGTTTGAAACACGGAGACCGCTGAGACCCTGGCTGACTGAATAATCCGGTCCTAATAAAATAGTGTTCGTGCCGTCGTAGAAGTATAGTTGTTTATCTGTACTGTTAAACCACAGATCGCCTACTCCTAGATTCAGTGGCTGTGTGGTTGCGATCGTAGCAGAACTGACCGGAACAAATCCGTTACCATTATAGACTTTTAGTTTTGATTCAGTGACGTCAAACCAGATTTGTCCTCTGATCGGGTGTTCAGGTGCGGCTGTATTAGAAAAGTTTTCTAGTAATTTAACAAAATTTTCATTTATTGATTCGCCAAACCCGCTATAATTTTTTCCGATAAGAGTTATGTCACTAGACAAATCGTCTATCTGTCCGTCTGCTACTGTCGCTAGTATCGTTCCGTCTGTTTTGTTGATTTGATATGCCATAGTTCGTTACCTTAGAATGCTGGTGGTCCAGAATGGATTATATAATTGACAGTTAAAAATGGGTTCATTACTGAAAACGCATCTCCTAACGTTCCTGAAGTTTTAATACCGCCGGAACTAGGAATATACTGACTCTGGCTAACCGCAGTAGGTCCTTTTCCTGATATTGAACCAACATCTGTAGGAATGGCTGAATCTACCCTAGTTGCATAATATTGCTGCCCGGTAGATCCTTTCATTGTGTGTTCGTGGTCTGGTAAGTTAGCTACTGATAATATATTAGAATTCTGTCCTCCACTTCCGCCTAGATTGTCTGCAGCAGTTCCTGATACTCTGTCTACATTGCCACCGCCGCCGTCGACGTAACCACCTGTGGTATTAGGTACTGTATTTCCATTATCCATGTTATCTTTGCCTAAAGGAAATCTTCCTCTAAGATCCGGTAATCGATAAGTTCCTACACCGATCAACGGATTTGCTCCGTTATATGTAGTTCCGATAACATCATATAAATCGCTGTACTTAGTTCTTTCAACTTCGCTTCCATCACATAGCAGATAACCGTAAGGAGGATTAGCACCTGCATAAGGCAGTATAGCACCAATCGGTACAGCGAGGTCGGCCACAAATGCATTTCTAGTTTCTTTGATCAAACCTGTTCCGGATCTAAACACCAGAATAGTATCTTCTTTTATAGAAACATTTGGATTAGGTTCTGATTTACTACTGATAATGCCAGATGTCAACTGCGTATTAAAAACCTTCGTTAGGCCACCGACTAGACCATCGAACTGAACATTCGGCGATGTTACATCTCCTTCAATTCTAAATGTTGAAGCGAATCTAAGATTAGTCGCGGTCGAAGCATTACCAACAATATTTCCGTTTAATACCCCTTCGATGTTATCGGCTACTAATGTCTTAGTATGCACCGTATTCCATCTTTTTAATTCTGTACCGCAATCAAAAGTATCAGTAGTAGCTGGCTGTATATTATTAAAATTAGAAGTATTCGTAACAGTTAGTCCGTCGCCGACTAATAAATTTTTTGATATTGCTGCTCCGCCGGCAGATATAATCGTACCATTATTAAAATTTGTGCTAGGTGAGGTCGATGTAAGAATCAATGAACTATTAGATCGTATATTTCCATCTACATCTAGAGCTTCTTCGGGTAGTGCAACGTTTATACCTACAGTATTATCAATGACTCTCAGGATAGTTGTCGGAGTCCCGTCTCGATTTGTTTGAAGGTCTATACTGCTACCAGATGCACTATTGTAAATTGTTGCTGATGTTTCACTAGTAGTAATATTAAAACTTCCGTTAGCTCCAATCGTAATTCCCTGATTATTTCTTACATTAAAACCGTATTCTGTTGTGTTAGTAATGTCAGATCTTAGAAATTTTCCTGCAGCTATTTCCACATCATTTATCACTAACGAATCTGCCGCAGTGTTAGTACCATAGATCTTAGTAGCAAACGTAGTATCACCGACATCTAACGCTGTTAGATTAAAACCAGATTTTATCTGCGAGAACCCAGAGATTGAAATTTTAGGAGTAAAATTTTCTTTAGATATTATTGCTACTGGAACATCTTCTACATAGAAAGTTAAAACTACCTGTGTTTCGTTGTCCGAATCTATGATTGATTCTACTATAGGTCCACTTCTTAGCCCTGTAGAAAAATTAGGGCCTATCAGAATCCATCTCGTGCCAGAATAAACATATAGTTGTTGATTTGTGGTGTCTACCCATAATTCCCCAACTTTAGATTCTTCGGTAGGCGGTTCGACGTTGCTTTTCTGTATTCCGCCCGCAGCCTTCCATAAAGTGCTATCCCATATTTTTAAGATATTTTCTTCTGTATCATACCATAGCTGCCCTTCTACGGGATTTACTGGCGCATTGTCTTTGGCAAAATTTTCTAGAAGTGCTAGAAAGTTTTCGGCAATAATCTGCCCATAACCTGTAACATTCCTCCCCGGGAATATCAAACTGGTATCTGTACTAGATGTATTGTCGTAGACCGTTATCGGTAATTTGTTATCTTTATCAGTGAAATTTACGATATATGGCATCTTTATACCTCACTGAAACTGGTTAAACTTTGGATACGAATAGTATAGTCTATTTGTAACAATCTGTTCAGAGATTTCTGTACAGGATGAAAAACTACATGAGTCAATAATTTTCCTTCGCCGTTGGGATTATAAGACTTTAGCCCAAGTTCATCAAACACAAAATTTCCGCTCATGTCTTGGCTGTTGTCAAACGCTTCTTGACCGTCTGGTTCGCCATAGTCCAATACGCAGGTTACTAAAATATCACTGTAAGTAGCTCCGCTGACGTGCCTTATTTCCATCTTGTTTCTTACTGGATCTGTGTTTTCTGCAGAATTTTGATCCACTACTTTTGTATAAGTTTGGCTATAAAGGCTAGTATTCACTCCCACGGTATTTGTAGTGAGATATGTTATCAACCCTGTAGGATCTACAGTAGTTCCTCCGTTACCAAATGCCATTTCATAGATTGTTCCCTGGCCCTGATTGCTTAAAGAATGTACCATGGCTACGCTCATGTTTTCGTAATGGATAGCATTGCGTTTGTCGATAAAAATTTCTCCGGAATCAGGATCAAAAATCTTGATGTGCCCTTCAAAATGGAAACCGGCCTGCTCGTCGGGCCGTTTTTGGATCTCGGATTCTTGTATTTTCGGCATATTTTGCTCTTGTTGATTAGTCATGATAGTGTATTTATTCAGGTAATTCTGACCCTTTCTTGGCTATGAATTGGGCTATTGGCGTTTCGTTAGAAAGTAGCGATATGCCTCTGCTGGCTGTAACTAGCCCTCTTTCGTACCAAATTCTGCCCTGTCTTCGTATGATGGATATCTTAGTTCCAGCCGGAACTGCATGGGTCAATCTAATAGCGGCTGTGGTTCCATCAACAGAAAACTCTGCTTCATGTTGCTCGTCACCTTGGGGGCTGCTGGCCGATATGCTATTATTCCATACATCGATAGGATTCTTGCGTAATCTACGTCCTGCTACAAACACTTCGATCTCGTCGCATGGGCCGTGTGTAGTCGGAATAGTATCTCTGTACCACGAGTTCCTTGAAGCTTTTGATGGTACGAATTCTAAAGGACCTACTATTAAAGAACTACCGTCACTGAAGAAATCAATCGATTCTTGTGTTTCTACATAAGGTAAAGTATCAGCTGCTCCGACGTCTACGAGATAACTGCCGATAGCATGCAATTCTGCGATGCCGGTTCCGAGGCTTCCTCTTCTCAGCTGAGACAGAATATTTCCAGATTTTTGCATATATTCTATTCTTTCATTATTGATAGAAATCACTCCCGGTATGTTTCTGCTAGGTATAGGATCAGTCAAGAGACTAGCATCAGACACTTCGATCGAAGTATCATAATAATAGAGATCTTTCGATAAAGTGATTTTATTATTTCTGCTGTATCGTTTGTAATGATAGTTATTCAACATATCTTTAAATATTTCAAAAGCCTTCGGCTGCTGATACACGATATTAGAAAATTGTACTATCCTAATCCTATCTGATTCTGTAGCCTCTTCTGTGAGATATACCACGGCTCTTGGCAGGCTCAGAGTGTAATCCAGTCCCCGAGTCAATCTAACTCCATTTTTATAGATCCAAATGTAATTTACATCTAAAGGAGCTCGACTCAGTAGATAGTTTATTTTTCCGCCGGTATATTCATCAGTGATTATATCCATAGTAGGATATTCAGAGAACCAGGTTATCTCAATGACGTCATTTGTAGACAACGCCAGCGAAGCATCTAAAACTAAATTATTGTTGTTCAACGAATATTTGACTGCATATTCATTCTCTATTTTGATAATATCACCGACGGTAAGTCTGCTTGGATAAATCGATACTGTATTTGTATTGCCGTCGAATGTGTAATCAATAACAAATCTCTGCAGAACATTATTGATATAGACTTTGATGAATCCGCTGGTAACTACACCCAAGGGCTGATCTGGATCTGTGGCAATGATTGTTTGATTGTTGGTACCATCATAGACCGAATAATTTGTATCTACGCTTTCTAATGCCACTCCGTTTACTTCAACAATCATCGAGCTCAATGCTGAGGATCTGCCTAAATCTATAAATCTATCAAGATCTATATTTCGAGTACTGCCATCATATATCACAGTCTGCCGATTGATACGAACGAATGGACGACCAGTAGAATCGCTGGCTACAGAGGAACCGAAACAGATTATTTTTACAACAGCACCATCATCGGGCGCAATACCAAACTGTGCCATTGCTCGATTTTCAACGTCAATAAATTCGCTGCTGTTTACTAATCCTGTGGGAATATCTTCGCCGTCTACGGTAACTAGGATATCAGTAACTTGATCATAAACTGCCTTAGTTAAAAACAGCGTAGTATCACCGTCCGCAACAAATTCCTGATAATCTAATAATGTGATTCCCCCTACACCAACTGATATGATTTCTATGATGCTGGCAAGTTCGGGTGCTGTTAAAAATTCTATCGCATTATCAACATAATTTATAGTATAATCGATACTGCTATCTGCCGACGATGCCCCTTGTTTAATTTTATCTACATAGACAAGAACTGAACTAGATTCTGCAACAGTCAAACCAATATCATATTTTTTAGTAATACCGTCGGAAATTATCACTCTGTTCTGCAGAGGAGCAGCGCCGGGACTAGTAACATTCCAGACTTTGATGCTAAGACTGTCTAATACCTGGCCAGGAACATTTTCTTCGGGTGCAGGCACTTGGTCAGGTGTTACGAATTTGTCTCCGTCTATGACTATTTCTTCAGGTGTCAACCCTGTAGCTGTTACATATGCACCGTCTATATTTGACAAAGATCCGCCACTGATTCTAGTATCTAACAGATTTACATCTGTTATAGTTACAGAACCATCACTATCAAGTTTTCTTAAAATAATAGTATCGCCTTCGAACAAAGTTGTATATTCTTGAATCGAAATGCTATTTGAAACTCCGTCGCCGATAAACGTATTCATTATCGCGGTTGACGGTGCCGACACTCTTCCATTAGGTTGAACCGTTGATCCATCATACACATTAAAATACGGATCATCTACCCTAGTAGCTCTAGTTTCATTATTTCGTTTGATATAAACACTAATAGGTTGATTTAGTTCTGGCACATAAGGCAAAACTATCGTCAATTCTTCCCAGACATCGACAAACTCAATAGGATCTTTGTTGAAATTATCTTCAACAGCCCTGTAGAATATTCCGTTTAATTCTACTACCTCGCCGGCTCGATAAGTGATGTAATCAGTGCTGTCTAGATTATATTCTCTGTAAACACGGCCGTCAACAACATAATAAAAATCGCTGTTTGATTCTATTGAATCCCAGTTGTCAGTATACCAAGGTAACGCATCCCATCCACCGGTCACGTCAAAAGTAGTTCCTTGTATCTGCACTCCTCCGTAATCGATACCTGTCATCAATTGATTTAGTTCGTTACCTTTCATTCCAGCAGTCGGAGCATAATATCTCTGTATACGACTTACACTGTCCAGTAATTCATCATTCTTTTCATAATTGATTACTATAATATCACCAGATTTAGGAGCTGTTAAAAATCTTATTTTTCCCTTGATCAGTTTAAATGTATCTATACTACTTCTATAAAGACTGATCTGATATTCATTAGGTATTACTATCTGACCATTTTTTGTAATAGATATTTTACTTTTATCTATAGATGGAGCGAAATCTAGATCAAAAATAGCAGTATTTCCTGTAGCAGTGAACGTTTGAGAATTTGTAAAGGTTGAGTAAATTCCTGTCTTTCCGATACGATCAAATTTAATCCCAAGATTAAACGATCTAGTTTTAGAATCGCCCATTACTGCAGAAACCCTAGCTTTTCTATTAGACGAGCCGTTGCCTCCAACTAATGTAATTGTAGGTATCTTAGTATAGCCCTGACCAGCAGTCAATACTCTAATACCACTAACTGAACCATTAGAAATAAATGCCTGAGCTGTGGCTCCTTCTCCGTTACCATCGATGATAACAGTAGGTGCAGAAGTGTAGTTTTCTCCCCCATCAGATATCGTGATTTCGATTATACCACAACCAACGTTGTCAAACCAACTCTTCCAGGGATACTCGTCGAATCTATTATAAGACGACGATACTGGCAATATCTTGCCGTCTCTGTCAGAATAGGCAGGTGGTAGATCGAAATCTGTAGTAGCAGCTGGTACCGGCTCTATTTCTGTATAGCGACTAGTGTACTCTCGTATACTTGTTCGATAAGGCTTTACTTCTTCGATATACTGTCTAAAGCTATCTAAATTATCATTCTTGTAAGTCGGCCGTTGGTCTAATCCTCCGACATTATGTACAGCATTTAAGAAACTGGTCTTAAACGCCCAGTCAACATATTGCTGTTCTGATAATGCATATCTTACCGAACTAAAAAATAATTTATTCCATTCAACTCTAAGATCATCTACAAAAATATTTTCTTTGACAGCCTGTAATATTATTCTCAACTCTTTAACCGGCTGCAAATCAAAAAGATTAGCATCGTAGGCAACATTATTATCATACCCGATGCCTCCAGAAAGAGCATTATATAAAATATCTTTGATCGATATAGTTCCTCTCTGTCTGCCAACAAGATTATAATTTCCTAATAATGTGCCTTGGCTATCTTCAACTTTTTCTATAACCGCCCAACCGCCATTAGCATATTCTTTGATTCGGATTAGATCTCCCGTCTGCACAGATATTGTGGGCTCTGCATAAAGACCTTCGATCTCTTCGACAATTCTTAGAGATGGTCCATATCCGTCTTGCCACCAATCAATATACTCCCAGTAACGTGTGGTATCAAATCCTTGAGATTTACTACGATAAAAATCTTTACGTATGTCGTCCCAACTGTAGATACTCCAAAAATTGTTTAAAGAACTATCATTAGATACTAATACAGAAAATGCTCGAATTTTTACTGTAGCAGATAGATATTTTCTCCCGTTAGTTGTGACTGTTGCTGTAACTACTCGACCTTGACCGTCAATGGTAATATTAGCTCTAGCTCCTATTCCGTCCCCGTCAATGGTAATAAATGGAGCAACACGATAACCAAATCCCGGATCTACGATATCGATAGTATCAATCTCTCCGTCAATGATATTGGCCCGCAACACGGCCTGTTTGATTTTAGCCGTACCTACTTGCTCTAGATCTACCAATGAATCCACCTCAAGATCATACTGGTTCAGTCCCGGTCCAGGTTTTTCATCGCTGAGATTTAAGTATTCGAAATCGATTAGATCTGCGAATGGTCTTGTTTTTAAGACTTCGTTTATGTTTGTGATAGCTATTTTTAGTGCCTTGGCTCTATCCACGAACATGCTCTGTCTAGGACGAAACTTTAGACCATACTGTTGTTTAGGTGCGAGTTTAGGATCAGGTACAGCATTACCGCTTTCATCGTATCCTGCCAGACTATCGATCCACTTTCTTTCTATAGAAGCAGTGGGAACTGAATCAGACACTTCTTCAGTAAGAAGCTGATATTCTCTATGATATTGATTTAGTAATCTATCTTCAGATTCAAATTCAATATTAAACAATACTGAATCGGCAGTTACTAAACCTGCAAAGTTAAAAAATAAAAACTTGTCAACATCAATAATTCCTACAAAAGGAGTTCCTGTTCCTATGGGATTATCAATATAATCTCTAATAGTAGCTATACTGAATTTTCTATTGTTGATTGAAGGAATCGTGGTTTTATTTTTTACCCAATAATAATATTTTGTTCCTACTTCTAAACCAGTAGTAGGATTAGTAAAAATCTTATAACTCAATACACTGTCATCAGGATACTTAGGTTGACCAGAAATTCCCTGGGCAAGTCCCTCTACCGTGTCTGCAATCAAGCTCCATTCAGAAGGAAGTAATACAGATTCCACCCATTCATAGACATCGATACTAGAACCCTCAGCTTGAACATTCCAATTACCTATTCTATAAGAAACATCTGACTGTTCATAGTTGATAAACTTAGCTGTGCTCAGATCCCACCATACTTGACCTACATATTTTTCAAACCATGCGGTATGGTCGTCAACTGTCTGAGAATCTGTGCCTAGAATGTATGTTGCTGGATCATAAACTGTTTTAAATTTTATTTCTTGATCGGCTACTCCTAAAATCTTCATCTTATAACCGTCTACGATATCCACATCTCCTAATTTGATATTATTCTGAGTGTCATAGATTTCTATATTCTTTATCTTATCAATATCGATCAATTCAGTTTCGTAGGCGATAGTTTTTAAACTGTCAACACCTTCAGTCTTTTTAAATAATCTCGATATGCCAATTCTAACATTGTCTATTTCATAATTAGGAGACCCTACTGCAATTGCAGAACTAGTGCAGTCAACAGTATGTCCGAAAGATTCATTGTTTACTAGATCAGGATCTAGTTTTTCGGTCAAGAAATATCTGTCTCCTTTTCTTTCATAAACGTAAACTTGTCCTGGATACCCTTGAGATTCTGAAAATTGTGTTTTATTTTTGTCAAAAGTAGTTCCTAGATCAAATCTTGTTACTAATTTGTAAGCTGAGTTTTTTGCTCCGATTGCAATTCGTTCCGTAGATCCGCTAATTGAAACAGCCGACCCAAAGAATTCATTAGTATAAGGTTCGTAGCTCTGTAACTTTTGTTTTAATCTAAATTCAAATTCTGAAGAAGATTTCTCAAATACGTAAACGGCTCCATTGGTCTGTAGATTTATATCGGCCATCGGAGCGCTGACTACTAGTACATTACCGGACAAATCTATATCTACCGCATAACCAAATTTATCCCCCTCGGTTATAATTTCTGTTGTCTCAGTGTCATTTAAATCTGACAGATTTTGAGAAGTGATAGTCTGTTTAAGTTGATATATCTGTCCTGTTCGTTGATAGATGAATATCTTACCGGTGATTTTGTATGTGCTGTCGCCAACGTTGATCCAGGGCAATCCGTCATCTGGTCGTTGTCCTTTACTAACTGTAACGGAATCTGGATCAGGATCAATGTCAGTCAGTCGATGATAAGTGCCTTGATATTTTACAACGTCGCCGGCTGAGTAATCTTCATATTCTCTCCAGTTGCCTTTATAATTTTCAAAATATTCATCGTCGCCGATCGGAGTTCCTATGACCAATATACTACCATCTCGATTCATGGTCATGCTCGACCCGAACTGATCACCTTCCTTTACAATCTCTGCAAGATGATCTGCAGTTAGTATTCCTGAAGACAATGTCGAGCCGTCGTCGTCAATAGACGCTGAAGCTGGCAGGCTACATTGTGTTGCTACAGGATCTAACTTGATCCAGTCATTCGATAATAAGCTCAACGAACTGCCATCTCCTTGATTATCATATAAAGCTTCATATAAATCGCCTTCGGCCCAAACTATAGATCCTTTGGGATATATCTGTGTTCCGATTATCGTTGTGCTAGGAATTGACGATGGCGGAAAGGCAATATCAAAATCAACTTGATAGGTTCCTACCCCTTCTCTGGTTCCAGAAAGAAATCGTGTAATTGTAGTACCGGCCGGAATACCGGTTCCGGTTATAGGCATCCCTAGAGTTATCCTGCCTGCAATCAACGAACTAACTGTCAATGTATCAAAAACAAAACTTCCTTGAAACACTGCTCCGGGATTATATAGGCCAGCATATTTAGGATTTTCTAGATGACTCCAAGCTGTTCCATCATAGTAAAAAATATAGACCCTTCCTTTGTTACCTAGAGATCCTGTAGCTCCAACAGCCATGTAATAATTAGAACCACTGACTCCTATGGACACTGTGCTGCCGAACTTTTCATTAGCGTCAGGTCTTGGACTTACAAAACTATATACCGGCTCCCATTGTTGTTCAAAATACCTGTATAAGGTGATCATACCTTGTTCATAGTACCCTGTACCTCTAGCCGATGTATTGGCTTCAATTATTGTAGCTGGTTCCCAATCTTGGCTGTTAAAATTTATAGAACTTCCGTCGTCGAGTAGAGGTATATTAGTCAACGCTTTCCACATCTTACCGTTGAACATCACTATTTCGCCTGCTAGATAACTACGTCTAGTTAAATCTCCCATAAAATTATTAGGTACCGAACTAGCTCTTGGCGATGCTACTGCTAACCATCTATAATCTGGGCTCACTGCAAGAACTTCACCGAATACTCCTGATATTGCTGATTCGAACCCGCTAGGAGGAGGAATAATTTGTTTGAGTCCTAGAACAGTTGATCCGGCTGCGATTTTATCTGAATAGCTCATTACATAACCGGATCCAGGGATGCTGGTTATCATCTGTTTAAGCGTGTCGATATACACTACCGAGGTTCCGGTGTGTAAAGGAGTAGTTATTCCGTAATCTTCTATTTCATAATCTTGGTACTGCTTAGTCTTTTCTAAGACTTTCCATCGATCATCGCCGGCATTGTCGATCCAAATTTTTGAATTCTGTTTTAGTATTGCAACAGCCTGAGGATCGAGACTGGCATAATTTTCGAATCTAGATAAAGTAAAAATACCGATTGATGCAGAAGTGCTATCTTGTATCGCAGGAGCAGTTGTAGCATCGGATGCTACTAATATCGTCGACGATGTCGTAGATAATATTTTAAAAAATCCCGTGAGATTTTCGATTTCAGTGATGCCGACGATTTCGCCAGATGAGAGATTATGGACCCTGTTTAGCTGCAATCTTACTCCATCATCTTCTAGAGTGACCGCTTCGATTTTTAATGCTGTCGATTCATTATATCTTAAAATAGACCAATTATTATTGTCAAACGTGATCCAGATATGATAGTTTTCACGGACATCATCGATCTCCAGAGACAGAATATCATCACGTGTTTTTAATATCAAATCAACATGATTTAGATTGGTATAACCCGCAGATCTAGTTATCTTATCGTAATATTTTACAGGATTGATAGCAAAATCGAACGAATTCGGAGATATAGTATAATCGTCTGAATATATTCTTAGATACTGATCTAGGTTTATCTGACCGCGTGCCTGTGTAGATAATATTACCGGCTGTGGATTTAATACCAAATCATCTTTTTTAACACGAAATTCAATTTCATTGGTTTGATCAGTCCCGCCAAGTTCACCGACTTTAAACGCCCATTCTTCTTTCAATACTACGCTATCGTCTGCAGTTCTGCTGAGTTTATCAAATATTTTAACAATACTGTTATTTGTGCCCTTGTCTCTGATAAACCCTTGATATAGCCTGAACTGACTAACTTCGTCTTCGACTAAATTTTGTAGATATTCTCTCTGCTGATACCCTACAGCGTGTCGAGCTAGGTCCCGTTGGCTAGAACCGACACCCGGCGTATCTACTTCGTAGTAATCTTCAAACTGATTGATTCTGTAGTCAAAGTTCGCTATCAGCGATTTGGTAGGTGACGAGTCTAGTTTAGTCCAATTAGCATCTACGAATTCTGCTGATCCTAACTGATTAGTCAAGCTAGTCCAGTTGTAAGATTTATAAGCGACAATGTCTCCTAATTTATAATCAGTAAACGGTTGCCATACTTGTATATCAACATTATCAAACAAGAAGCCGGGACTAGTATAATCACCGTCCCAATCAACAGTTCGGAATCCCCTGGCTTTTATTCTTTCTTGACGATAACCTGTGGGCTTATCATAGATCACATCATTAAAAACTGTCCTATCGTTGAAAATGACCACATGCTCTTTAAGTATTAGATTTATTTTTATAAAATAAATGCCGTCGTTGGTATTTGTAGTAGATACTGTTATATTCTTAAACTTTCTAGATACATCGATAAACTGAGGACGTAGAGGTGTCCCGTCATTCTTCAGCACTTGATAATCATAAAAACTGTCTAATAGATTATCTGCGACGCCCAATCGTAGATTTAATACTACAGATTGTGCAGACGGGCTCAATGTCAATAACGATCCGCCACTCCAATTATGCTTGCTCCAGAACATAAATTCTTTAGCACTAGTTGTCCAATCTTGTGCAACTTTTAATTCCGGATCATACCTATCAAAAACAAATCCTATAGATTTGAGATATTCTTGATATCCTAATAAGAAATCAACAACTGCTTGTAAATTAGAAAATATTGTTCCATAATTTAATTTTTTCAATCTCAGTTTGTTGAAATTTCTTCTATTAAATGCTTCTACAGCATTCTTCAAAGGCAGTCCAGGTAATTGCTTCCATAGACTGCTGTCAAAACTTGCGGTAGCAGTATGGCTTTTTAGGCTTCTATAATAGAATCCATTATATCTGACCAATACTCCGTTGCCGTAGAATTTTTCAGCAGCCCATTCTAAAAAATTCTCGCTTACACCACCGACACTGATCAACGGATCAGTTTGACTAGACACTGCTTCATAATAGTTAAAATAGGGGTACAGGCTGTCGTATCCGCCTATCTTCCATCCCCTACCTTCGATTTTTTCAATGACGACTCCGCTATATGTAATAGTATCGAACGGTGAACTCTGGTTGAAATAGATGTCGTAATTTTCTTGAGGTATAAAAATACTGCTAGTACTGGATTTAGGATTTTTACTATCTAGGATATATTTTTGTTGTGCAGCATCGACGAATCCCGAAATTCTACTGGTTAGATTTACATCGATATTAGAAAGTTTATCCGAAATCAACGTCAACGGAGCCGTTTGAGTTTTCAGATAATCAGCAACATAGACGCAAAGACCGGATACTGAATCATTTATTGGATCATATTTTAAATCCCGGATCTTTGTAAATACTCCAGTGGTTTTATGAATTGTTTGACCGACCTTGTTGGTAGTTATCGCTGATCTGTTAAAATTATCAGTGATAAACTCAAAAGGTTTTAACAGGCAAAGAGCAGCGCATATAGAGAACGGCCATTCGCTGCTAGATCTCCATGCGTACTCAACTGGCGACACATCCCCTAAATTAAAATCTCCTCGATTGTTGATCAAAGAAAAATTCGAAGCTAGCCCTGAATCGAGAGGACTTAGAAGATTACCGTCGCCGTCAACCGGAATGTGTTCTAATATAGTAGATCGTTTGTATCGTTCGTATGTTCCTGTACGAGGTCCTTGTCGAACCACTCCATCACGCAAATCTTCCCAGAGAATTAAATTGTTGCTAGTATACGGGGCAGGACCATATTCATCTTCCCACCAAGTTGGCATTTCAGAAAATCCCAACATTTCCCAAGGGCATCTGTGTGGTCGATCAGTATCATAGAACCATTGATATACTCCTCTCCAGTAGCCTGGCAGATTCTGAGATCCTGCTCGGTCGGTCATATTACTGTAGGTATATGTAAAACTATCCTCACTATCAAAAAAGACGTTGTTTACATAATCGATATTTGTATCGGCGATCCATTTGAGAAAATCAACACTTACTATATTGTCGAGATCTTCTTTATTATAAAGTCCGGTTTTATAATAACCACCGAGAATCTTATCAATATCAAAAATCGATTCGTTGTACTGCTGTTTAATATTGTTATAGATTCTAGTTTCTAATTCTAAAAGAACATCATCTCGAAAATCGCCATAGGCCACAGTGATACTTCCATCGTGACCTTGTATTACTTCTTTTGGTTCAACGTAGGTATCGTCGATAAATTTCATTGGCTTGTATTTTTTATACAGGCCAAGTTTAGTTGGTGTCGGTGGGATAAAATTTACAGCTGTCGAAACATATTCTCTTATTACAATTACATCCCCTTCGACTAGAGGAACTGACAATCTTACGAAACCAAATGTCGAATCAAATACATAATCTAAACCGTGTATCAGTTGTTGGTCGTTTATGTAAACATAGACAGCCCTAGAACTTAGAGTGTCTAGATCAAATTTTTCAGATAATGCAAAAGTTTTAATTCCCTCATCTTCGACTTCATATCGTAGTTCACTAAATGCACCACTACCTACCATGTCTGATCCGGCATACGGACTTTGAGGATTCTTCGTTCTTCCGATTTCTTCTAATATTGTATCAACAAAATTCAATGGTTGCTGATCGTAGTATAACTTGTATGCTAGATCAATAAAATTATTTTTAAAATCTGTGTATGACTTTTTAGCCTGCTGTATCGATTTGATAATATTGATCGATTTGTCGCAGACTAATGCTGTGGCTACAGGTGCAGGTGCTGAATGTTTTAAAAACCGTTTACAGAGATTTTGATAACCATCTAAATCTCTTAGATTACCCGAGCCTGGATATATCCCAACAAAGTCGTCGATAAGATCTAATCCGGTAGACACATGATCAGCTGCCTGTCCTAGAGTAAAATTATTGATTTCGTTATTCAGAGGATTTTTTTCTAATCCCAAAGGCATTTCATAGTATCCCTGATCAGGAACAGCATCGGTGAATACCTTGAAAACTATCACATCATTTGCCTTAAACTGATCTTCAAAAACAAAAGCGTTTTCATTTCTACTATAGGAATTTTTAAACAGTAATCCGTTTTTATAGATCAATATTTTTTTAATGTCCGAGGCCGAGACATTTTTCCAATCTATTGCAGACGAAATAATCTGATTAGTATCTTCGACTACCGCTATAGTTTCTACTATAGGCTGAGCAAAATCAGAATCTAACAGTTCCCATCCGTTATGATATTTTTGATCGTCGGTTGTTTTATAAAAACCTGTGACAACTTTTTTGGTTAGTATTTGTGCATCGATCTTATAAATGAATTGATCCGAATCGAGATCATAATCAAATAATATGTCCCCAACATTATCGATGTTGAGATAGCTCAAAGAAAACCCTAATTCTGCGTCTATTGGACCTGAACCTATTTTATAACTAACGATTTCAGATCCATTAAACGTACTTACTGGATATGTTTCTGGATCTCCAAAACTTACACCATTGCTATCAAAGATATCAAATTTTGGCGGTTGCTGTACTTGAATCTTCCGCTGACTGACTTTCCACACTGTACCATCAAAATGATACATCAACCCTTTTGATTTTTTACCTCGTTTAATGAGTACGCTCTCGCCTGAGATAGGTTCGTGATCTTCGGCTCGGACTAGGCTTATTTGTAGATTGTTGCTATTGTGTTTGATAAAATTTACAACATAAATTCTATTATTCGCTGTAGAATCAGTATCGGCAGTAACTAACAATCTAGCACCGTTGAATAGAAATTCTCCGTCTACGATATATCCTGCACTGCCTTCTATCGTTGAAAATATATCAGAGGTAAAGTCATCGACAAAGTCTACAGCTAGTTTAGCTTTAGATCCATGATCGAAAAGTTGTAGATGAGGCTTGAATTCTATGATCGGTCGTTTGGCTCTAGCTGTTTCTAATGCTTCAAAACTAGATCCTCTAAGACCATGAGCGAAATCTAAAACGCTTCGATGGAACCATCGATTGTATCGACTCCAGGCATTTCGATCGCGACTTGATCGATTTATAGTAATATAATCCTTGGCTGCCGGATAGGTAGCAGCGTCATCAAATGGCTCAGTGTCGAATCCGGAATTATCAAATAAGATTTCTAAGGAAGATGTTTCTGAAAGCGGACTAATCTCTAAAAGATCTAAGTCGATCAATACAATTTCACTGCCAACTCCCTCTACTAACCATTTGCTATTATTTCTAGAATATTTTTCAGGAGTCACCTGGCCGGTAAATGAAACTACTAGACCGTTAGTAAATGTTATACCATTGCTGCTGGTGTAGGTTTGTTTGCCTATGATCTCTTTGTCTATGTCGATCTTAGTATTTGAATCAATATTATCAATTAGAAATCTTCCAAATCTATTTGGCTCAACGGCACTTTGATAAAATAGAATATCGGGAGCATCAAACGGCACAGTGAATGTCAACACGCCATTAGATACTCCGTTGTTCTCTATTCCGCTGTTATAATCTAATGCAGAAGTTTGATAAACATCATCAACAAATTCCCAGTCCTGAGAATTTTCATCTATGCTGCTACCGTCGGCGACCGGAATCGATTGTTTGGCCTTCCATAATTTGTCATCGAATATGACATATTGATCTTTGCTATAGGGTTTGCCGGGATCGTATAAAAGAGTTCCTGTATCAATTGCTGTACGAATGATCATTCCGTTGCCGGGAGCATTGATCTGGAACTTATATGTCTGACCTCTATAAAGGGTCAGGGTAGGATTATTAGTAAATCCATCAGGACTAAAAATATAGCTTTCGGTAAGTCCGAGAGAAACCTTATATGTGCTAGCTACTCTCTGAGATTGTCCTTTGACTTCTACTGATGGTGGAAATTCAGGAACCCAATAATATTCTCTATAGTTGATAAACTTGTCCCAATCAATCGGGGGATTCCAACTGTAATGTTCTTGATCAGTTATTTTACTGTCGTTGTCATCAAAGTTACCAAAAAATTTCAATTGATTCTTTAGATCGAGATAATCATAAAAATTTTCAATCTTTCCGTCTTTCTTTACAATTACTCCGGGCTCTAGCTGATATCTAGATCTCAATGTCTGATCAGTATCAAGATAAACATCTGATAAATTATAGGTTTTACCATATCTTCTGCCTATATAACCTACTGTCTTTTCTAGTAGTCCAGGTTGAACTAAAGGATCTACTACAGCTTCCATAAACTTAGTGTTAGCTTCAGTCTTAAAGACTTCAGGCAACAGATCTACTGTTTTTCTTATAGGAAGATTGCTATCTGGATAAAAATTATCTGCCATTGTTATTGACCTGTACTAGTAACTATCGAATCTGCTGAAATTCTAAGTTCAGCTGCGGTTATAGATTGTATGATTTCAACATCATCAACAGTAGCTCCGCTGATAAAAATTTCATCAACTCTGCTCTGAATTTCAAACAGGCTACCGAATGTCTGCGAGGTTTGTCGAGGAACAATCACCATATTAGATATATCCGGAGCTACAGTATTGATGACGTAAGTGATCAATTCAGAAATATAAAATCTATCACCAAAATCCCAATTATTGACATCGAAGAAAGAATTTATGGCTGAAATAATCCTAACTTTAAGATCGTTATCGTTGATCAATTTATTAGAATTTTTCACTACCTTAAACTGTGCCTGTAATTTTACATCGGCAGTAGGTCCAAACAATACCTTATATTCCACTGGATGATAGATTATTTCATCGCTAATAGATTTAATAAGATTGAGATTGCTGCCAAAACTGATTCGTAGGCCGTCACTGGTTGGGGCTTCGGGCTTAGTTGCTGCTCCAGTAAGATAATTCCTGTAAGCAGTATCATAGCTTCTAGTCAACAAATATACATCAATGATGTTACTCGAACTAGGATCGATTCTTCTGTCCACATTAGCGTTGTGAATATATTGAAACTTCAATTTCGCTCTGCCTAGATTAGCAGAATATGTCGGTTCTACTATCAATGTGTTCGTAGATTTGTCGACCCTCTTTACTTGATTTTCATCTATATCAGAAAAATAAATCAGTTGTCCATCGGAAAAATCTCCAGGATTTACTCCGCTTTCTCTTGGATAGATAAGAACGTGTCCGTCGGAATTGTCTACAAACTGTCGGATTTTATTTCCTACAGCATCTACAGTCTCTTGAAAAAATAGATAGCTACTAGATGTCCCTACTATCCGATCAAACGCATCGGGATCGTCAATAACACCGTCGTCGTCGCTATCGAAAAATGTAATTTTTATTTCTTCTGTACTTTGATATCCATCATCAAAAATTATAGAATCTGCTATTTCAAATTGTAAATCTTGCTTGAGAGGATTCAATAAATCGTTAGCAGTATTGATTCCCAATACTTTCACTTGATCTTTTACCACAGTATTGGTTCTGCTGTCATAAACTCGCTGGCTATCATCGTAATAGAATCTATTCTGTTTCAAACTTCCAAAGATATAATCTGTTCCTCGAATGTTGACAACATATTGTTCTGGTTCTTTAATAAAAGATATTACCCACGAACTGTCGAGGCCGCTGTTAGTAGTATCGCCAGCTTTACCCAAACTAAAGGCATCTAAAAGATTTAAATTAGGAGCTGTAATAATCTTCCATTGAGAATCTACTGGATCATATCTTAGACCAAAATTTAAATTAGCTGAAATCAAATTTACGATTTCAGTCTCAAGGGCTGTAGGAAGGTTATTTGTAAATTTTGCAACAATCCTAGATGCAATAGCTCCGGATGGTATCACATCATTAAACTGAACGGGACCCAACCCTCCTGTGACCAGCCCAGTGTTATTTGCTGTACCGTCACCTGCTATCTTTACGGCTTTAGTCCATAGATATTGTTGCTGCTCTGGATCTAAAGGATCGGTATTTACTAGTTTTCCGTTTTTAAAAGATTTTCCGGTCGGGGGTATGAATTTAATCAATGCACCAACTGTAAGATATTTCAAAGTACTAGTGGTATAAGTTCCTACTTTTAATTTGCTCGAGTCAATAGAATTTTTAAAATATCCAGTACTGTTGTTGACATCTACGGTGACTTGTTCCCATAGAAAAGTTTGGTCAGAAAATAAAATTTTATCAAATTTAGTAAGATAAAAATTATAGATATCAGTATCTGTAAAAATAGGTTCTACGCTGTTTCGAATAAAATTGATAATGTCAATCCTATTCGTGAATTTAAAAGACATCGATCTTTCTATGTCTGATCTGTAAATCAGTCCATCGTCTGCAAATACATTTACATTGCTGTATTTTCCACTAGCATCTAATATATCGAAATTTCTGCTTATACCGCTAGATGTTCTGTTGATCGCTTTGACTTTAAGTATATCTTGACTAGTAGACAACGGAGCTAGATTATAATCTTCTCCAGTAATCATTCTATTCTGCGTATAATATTGCGCCGGAGCATTGACTCTAATAGAATCTACAGATTCTGCTGACGAAGAACTATTTACAGTGTACTTTAAACTGAGTGTTACCGTCAGCGAATGTGCCACGCCTACACTGTTGACGTAAGGTATCGTTATAGATATACCTTGCATTTCGTTGGGAGCTATCTGATAAACTAATCCGTTACTTTTTCGATAGTAAACTCGGAAAGCGCCTTGAGGCAGATTACCATAGACTCCATCACTAAATGCTAGATCTATTCTATCATTTTCTTTTGTGATTACAGAATAGATATTTCTAATGTCGGAAGTGATACTATTGTATGCTACATTATTTCCAGTTAGTGCCTGCACCTTGACCCATTCGTCTTGTTGTGCTCCAGTTGAGCTGAGTTTAAACAACCAGACATCGTCGTTATTGATATTATTGCTGTCAACTGATACCAATTCATTAGTAGTAGGGACCGCCACAGAAAAATCTGCTAGTTCTAAATTTCCTTGTTTGAACAAAAGAAAAAATCCAGTGTTGGCGCTAGTTCCGCCCCTGCCATCGTTTCTATAAACAAACCCTAGTTGGTTTCCTGGAGTAGGCGATTCTTCATAGATCTCCTCTCTTCCTTTAAATGCTGTGCTGACTAACTCAAAAGTCATTTGGCGACCTGCTACGATTTTGCTAAACGTAAAAATAGGCACATCGATCGAAGCTGTTCTAAATCTATATTGTTCTGTGTTTATTCCATCAATAACTGCAGATCCTTGGCTCCGACCAAATTCTGTGTTGTCAGCCATGGCTGCGTTTAAAACTGTGATGAATTGTTCAGCCCAATTAGTATTAGTAGGATCATTCCAAACAATGGTCTGCTGAGATAGATTCTTTCCGTTGCTGTCCAGAATATTTTCGGTAGTGCTGACTGTATCAAATTTTAATAATCCTTTCGCAGCAATATTGCGTTTGGCGTTATAACTGAGCATCTTGGCTAGTCGCAACACACTCTCGCGTCTTTCTGCTAGTTCTAAAAAGTTTTCTCTGCTGGCTAAATCTATACGGAAAGCCAAGCTCTGACCTAAAAATGCTATGGCATCTATTAGTGCGAGATACTCACTGCTTTCAATATAATCGTTGAAATCTTCTGGATAATTTTCTCGAAAATAAGCGATAATAACCCTGCGTAGATTTTCAAAATCATAAGATTTAAAATCAGCATTTTTAAATGTCTGATATATTCTACGCCAATCTTCGTTTAAAATCAATGAATTTTGTCTAGTCGTTGTTGTCATTACCGGTTCCTATCTCATATTTACCAGCGAAAATTATCTGGTCAGTTTATAATCTTGTTCTCTTTATCAAAATTAAATGTCATACGTTCATTGACGTTAAAAGGTAGATATGTTATATCTGCTTCTATACGTATTCCCATGTCTGTGCTGTCTATAGACACTGCATTTATAGAAATTCTCGGATCATAGTTTATGATCTGTTCGACATCTTCCACTATCAACTTTTTAACATCTTCAGTGAATGGTTCGAAAAGCAAATCCCAAATAACTGTACCAAAATCTGGATTCATTAGTTTTTCGCCTTTACGGATATAAAAATGATTTACAATATCCTGCTTGACTAGATCTATATCGTAGGCTTTAAACCCAGTTTTAGAATCTTGAGAATTAAATCCTTTATAGGTAAACACTGCATTTGAAGATTCCGTGATCGTGGCATTCATTGATGCCACGCTTTTTTGATTGTACAATTTAGCCATATTATGTCTCCCGGTCAGTGTTATCAGGTGTTAGTAAATTAGGTGCTTGATTTTCGTGTAGCAGCCAAGGCTCATGCATAGGCACACGCTTCATAATGCTCTTTAAGGGATCTTTTTTCTGATATCTATTTTTTCCTTCCCACTTCTCTTCCGAACTAGTCGCTGGATTATCATGAGTGTCAATCGGCAGTTCTGCGATTGCAGGGATGGCAGCAGCTCCGTTCATATTGATGGTGGCTGCTGTTTCGAAATAGCTACCGCCACTTCTTACGTGTGTTTCATCTCCTGCAGAAAAATAATTTGAACTACCAGTAGATAAATGCAATTCTGATGTTGTCGTTATAGCACCATTCGCTCCTATCAATATCTTTGTATCTCCTATAGATTCTTGATATAATCTGTCATGTGCTTTGATGTTGATATTACGACCTGCCTCGAGATTTATATCTCTATCAGCTCTTATATTTAGATCGTTCTCTGAATGAATACTAATACTGTCTTGAGCATAGATATCTATCTTACCGTTGCTGGTCAATTCGACCCAAGTGGTTCCTCGAGCGTTACCTATATAAATTAGATCTTCCGAGTTGTGCAACAGTATCTGATGTCCAGTTCTCGTCCGCACTCTAAAATATTCGTTATACGGAACGTTAGGATCTCCTTTTTCTCCTGCTAAGACATCGGCATATTCTACTGGCCCTTCGCTGGCGGGAGTCTTCCTTTGATATCTATCTTCGCCATCATCCATAACTAGCGTAGTTCCTCCCAGCCGGCTCACTGGCATGGTCACTGGACTTAAATTTTGTCTATCACCGATAAATTGTTTTTTTGCTCCTTGCCTGCGATCGAAAGGTCCAGGAGTCGATATTCCGAACACAGTGTTAGGAATATTTCTTCTACTAGTCGATGTAGTCACTCCTCTCACGTCATCTTCTAAAAGACCTTGTTCTAAAAATCTATCTGCGATGGGATGTACCGGTCTTTTTATTTTTTCCATCTCAAGACTTTTTTCTAATGTATTTGTTTTTCTGTTTACTTCTGCGACTGGCAGCGGTTGTGTTGTATCGTATTTTTTCTTGTCGGCATCTGTGATTTCATATTCTGTACTTCCGCCGATAGCTGGCAGCATATGATTCATAAATCTACCTGGCACGCAGGCAATAAAGTAACCTTCTGCAGGATTTCCGTCTACAAAAACCACAAGAACAGTAGTTCCGATTTCCGGTGTTGGGAACCACATACCATAGCTTTTTTGAGTATCATTGAAATCAGCCTTATTGAGTCCAAGATTTTCAAATGCCGTAGATCCGTAGAAAGGACTAGCATATTTGACCTGATAGCTCTGGGTAGCCTCGCCGACATTGTTGCCCTGATCTCTTAAAAGAGTAACTTCTAGACCACACATGAATGATGGATCGAGATAACCTACAACTTTGGCCGTAAGTATACCTTGTTTTATCTTACCTGCATTATCGCTACTAGCTGTTCTTCCGTCTTGCATTTCTTTCCTTTAAAAATCATAATATACAGGATCATCGACCGGACTACTCTTAGGAGGTTCTTTTTTATCGGTATTATATAATAGCTGAGTCTGTTTCTCGATCGCTTCTCTTCCTTTGTAATCGATACTTTGATTCTGTTGTCTGTTTAGTTGTAGAGTTTGTTGAAAAGCTCCGTTGTTAAATTTACTTTCAACCTGGATCACTTTATAGATTCCGCTGTATGGACTTACCCATTGATCTTTAGGGAAATTATACAACCCACCTTTGCCGGTAGTTCCGAGATTAGGTTCTACCGGAGTTCTAAAACTTATGTAGGCAAATATTTCTGAACCTTCGTAGTTCATAGATCCGTCGGCGGTTATCTGTTCATTAGGTCCAAGATCGCTGAGATAATTTCCACAAAAGCCGCTGTCAGAAATGTAATAAGGATCACCAAGGATATCAGCGGTAACATTTATCATATCTCCGCTAGCACCTTCGAAGCTGTCTTGGAAAACATTGGCTACTATCTGTTCAGCGGTTTTATCACCAGAGCTCGTACCTGTTTTAATTTTGTAATTTGCTTTTACAGGTGCGGTCCCAGTTTCGGTTGCTGCAGCCGTAGCTGATGGTCCTTCCTGCACTTCAGCAGTGGTTTTAGGACTAGCCGTAGTTCCTTGATTATCCGTATTTTGTATCGTAGCATGATCGTTGGCATTAGTCACTAATGCTCCCCTGTTAAACATGCCGTCGTAGACCAGATCGAATTTTAATAAATCATTGTTTTGTCCAGAATAGATGTAGTCATAACGTTTGGCTATAACTTTTTCTAATTCGGCCGAACCAGCAGTAGCTGATGTAGGGTTGGTAAAAATCATAGCGTTGACTTTATAGGGGACTATCCTAAAGATATACTTTCTTGCATTGATGGCCCTTTTGGTATCAAATTCGCTAATCTGGGTTTGCACATCGATTCTAAACCAATCTATCATTCCCTGAGGATCGGGCTCGTTTCTTAAACTTTCTGTGCAATATTTTGAACTAGCCACGATGCTGTTTATAATGTCTGTGATCTTGACATTTTGCTCAAACTGGAAAGTTCTCCTCTTGGGATCGATAGACATTTTGTCTCGTTGTATCATTCCGGTATTTGGATCTATAACATCTGGACCTGTTTTAAAAACATAGTTTCCTCCAGATTGAGCATCAAATCCTAGACTAGAGGTTCCTATTTCTCCTTCACCAAAATCCACAGTCTCTAGATCTAAGCTAGGAGGTATTATCGCGGTGTCTCCCGCAACTTCTGCGTCAGGCACTATCGTTGCTCTAAGCTCTTCTGAACTCAATCCGTTGGATATTCCTACATCATCATCAAACCCTATAGGAAACACTATCTGATACAGGTCAGGATATTCTATCTGATTTTTATCGACGAGACGAAATTGTGCAGAATTCAATGCCTGCATAAGGCTGTTTTTTCCTGTACACAAAACTTCTTTGACTGTTTCTCCAGACAGGCTGATGTTGTTCGGAACAACGTTTACTGAATTAGCAAATCCTTCTTGGTGATAGGGGCTAGCGGTGACTTTGTACCTACTGCCCCCTTCATCTACTTTCATCGTCGAGCCAGTAATTTTTATAGTGAAATATTTGGCTAATGTTTCTGTGCTAGTGAAAACTTTACCTTTATCATCATAGCCTAAAAATTCTAGTTTCAATAGATAAGGAACATTACCTACATAGCTAGGATATCCGGCATTTACTGCGGCAACGTTGAGACTCTGAAGGAATAAACCCATGCTGTAAGGTTCATAGACATCAAAACTAAGGCCAATGGCGTTGGTATTTCCTCTCATTGATACCAGCTGATGGGTAATGTTTACGTTGTCTATAAAATATTCCGGAGCGCCGTTCGCGGTGTTTACTCGTTGGCTATCGTAGCGACCGGCAGATGAAATCACTATGTGTTTAAGTTTGGCAGGATTTCCTCTGTAGCTGCTAGGGTCATTGAATTGAAATGGTTCTAGGCAGGCCAATGTCCACAACGGTACATAAGAAGCAAATTGTTCTAAGACATTATCGTAAGGAGGACCGTCGCCTTTGGGCTTAGTCAATCCAAATGTCTGCACTTCGGGAGTCTTTGTCGGATCTTGATTGGCAGTGATTGCTTTAAAGGGATCTAAGATCGCAGAGTTACCGGTTATCAACCCGGTTATTGCTCTTGCGGAACCCGTAGAAATATTAGGTACCGACGGCAAATTCAACGCAGGTAATCCGTCTGGCCTGACCAAATTAGAAAATGTTTGACCAATGTCTCTAAAAATAGACATCTTAGACTCCTATATACTTTTCTACATTTGACTTTTTAGGACAGTAAATTTTGACTCCAGGTTCAAAATCATAGATAGGATCTTTGATCACATCCATATTCCGTTGTACGAATATCCACCATAATCCAGCATTGCCGTAGAGGTCGAAGGCCAATAAGTCTGGCCTATGCTGATATTGATTTTCTATGGTATAGAGATAATCATCTTTTTCTGCCGGAACTGGTCTGATAGTCAACAATTCTAAGTGTAGATTGTTTTCTTTGGTGTTTCGATAAGGACTGACTTTATTATATGACGCCATGATTAGATAAATCCTGCTCCGGCTACTGTGTTTCCTTTAGCGTAGTCTTTGAGATTGAACTGTCTCAGTCTGCTTCTATTATAGATAGGAGACACAGTTACAGATATATTACTTAAAACAGGAACCCAAGTCGGAGCTCCATCGGCGGAATTATATTTTAGATAGTTGACATCTTCTTTGAAATCAACTGAAAAACTTTTTATAATCACCGGTACTCCGTTAAACACTCTAGCACCATAACCATTTAGATTACATATGATAGGAGGATTACCTACATTTTCACCCTGACCATAGAACATCCTAGTAGCCGTCTTTAGAAAAGTCGTGGCCTGTATCCAATATTCTGCATCTAATTCTGTTTCGACAGAAAACTCTCCGCTAATCTGAATATCATCTACTTGACTATTTTTATATGCGTAAAAGGGCTGTATGCTGTGTACTGGATCTATCTGGGTATAGTTGGCTTTAGTCGAGACTGTGATATTAGGTAGATAAGGCCAACAAAAACCTCCGGTATCAGACAGCCGCTGAAATGCATTACCAAATAGACCAAAGTTCGCATTTAATTTTACACGCCAGTCATTGACTGGATTCGCTTTGAGCTCAACGAAGGAGCCGGTGGCGCTAAATAATTCTGCTCCTGCTGGTAAATTTCTTCCCCTGGCCACACTCAACAAATTGTTTAACACTCCTGCTGCCGATGATATCTGTCCGGCTAAACTAGCCAACCCTCCGCCTAGCCCTCCTGAAGCGAGACCTAGTTTGTTCAGGCTGGCTCCGATATTCGAAGCGACGTTGGATATACTGCCGGCTGTATCGGCTAGCCCGCCTGCCGCAGCAGAAGCATTAGACGCTAGAGACTGTATAGGATTTCCTGCACTACCTAGAGCACCAGTTACCCCAGATAAGGCACCTCTGGCATCAGCTGCAAAAGTATTCGCCGAAGCCGTAATTCCATTTAGGCCGCT
>JACCDP011412734.1_pt1 | contig 30371 bp, 28 predicted proteins | sample 7445841 | NCBI WGS metagenome assembly JACCDP01 (sample SAMN15323441, study PRJNA562643) | freshwater metagenome | isolation source: river surface water | place: USA:Blue River Watershed | collected 2017-08-17 | reverse complement strand
TTAGGTCTGATAGTGTAGCTGGCTATCACACAGGGTTTTGACTCCTGTAACCCGAGTTCGAATCTCGGTTGGACCTGTAACAAAAAAATCAAAAGTAACATTTGGTTCAACTTTTTTCTTATGCAGTTAAAAAAAGTTGGATTGGTTGAGTGTCCGAGTGGTTAATGGAGCTACACTTAAGATGTAGTACGCAAGTTTCATGGGTGCGAGTCCCATCTCAACCATTTTATAAAAAATACATAAACATATATCATGTATGTTTATATAACCTGTAGAAGCATGCCAAAACAAAAATGTGTCGAACCCAACTGCACCAAGCCTGCCAGAGGAAAAACCGATAAATGTATAGGACATGGTGGCGGACCAAGATGTACTGAAGCAAATTGTGATAAGAGTGCCCAAGGCAAAACTGACAAATGCGTTAAACATGGTGGTGGAATTAGATGCGTTGAAATAGATTGTGTTAAGAGCGCATATGGCGGCACTGATAAATGTATATCACACGGTGGTGGAATAAGATGTGTTGAAATAGACTGTCGCAAGGTTGTAACATGCAAAAGTGACAGATGTAAGACTCACGGTGGCGGAAGACGATGTATTGAACCTGGGTGCGACATGAGCGCTAAGGGTGGAACTGATAAATGCACAAGACATGGTGGTGGAAGACGATGCGTTGAAGTCGAATGTAACAAAAGCGCGGTTGATGGATATAATAAATGTAAAAGACATGGCGGGGGAGCCAGATGTATTGAACTTGGATGTAGTACTACTGCTCAAAATGGCTGTGACAAATGCAAAAAACACGGCGGTGGAAGACGATGTATTGAACCGGATTGTGACAAGAGCGCATCAGACTCTACTGACAAATGTAAACGACACGGTGGCGGCATACGTTGTCCTAATTGTATCGACTGGATAGATTCTCGATGTGGTAACTCTAAATACGACGGATATTGCGCAACTTGTTTCAAACAAATATTTCCGAGCGACCCTCGAAGCAAAATCGTATATGCTCATACCAAAGAAATAATGGTAAGAAATTACATCAACGCAAATTTCGACGGATTTATTCACGATACGCCATTATATACAGGCAACTGCGATTGTACACATCGGCGTCGCATTGATCATCGGAAACTTATAGGCAATACTATCTTGGCAATTGAAACTGACGAATTTGGTCATAGGGCATACGACGCACGAGACGAAGAAATCCGTTATGATGACGTTTATATGATACATAGCGGAAAGTGGATATTTATCCGTTTCAATCCAGATTCCAATGTAAGCAAAATAGATATTTATGATAAGCTGGATAAATTATCAGATACTATGGAAGATTGTATTGCCAGAATCGAACGAGAAGAAAACACAGACTTAGTAGAAATCATAAAATTATATTGCTAATAAAAATCACATAGTAACATATAATATGGGCGCCGGGATACTTCCAGCTACAATACGAAATGGTAAGCTATGGTTTTTGTTCGGAAAAGAGAACCAGTTCGAGAAATCGGCGCCGGGGTTCTCCGATTTCGGCGGAGGCAATGAGAACGACGAAACACCGCTAGAAACGGCTGTCAGAGAGGGTGGCGAGGAGCTCACTGGATTTCTAGGTTCAGGCCAACATATTAAACAACAACTCATGAAATCGGGCACATACAATATCGATTCTCCAGCAAACAAATACAGGACACACATTTTCCCTATGAAATATGACCCGTATTTAGAGAGATACTATAACAATAACCAGATGTTTATACAAAAACATTTGGATCCGGCGATCATAAAATCATCGCGAATTTTCGAGAAGGCGGAAATACGCTGGATATGCGTCGATGACCTAAGCAAGATGCGCCCACAATTCCGTCATTTTTATGTGAATGTGATCAATCAGATACTCGAACAAAAGGATGAAATCGCAAAGTTTATTAAAGGCAATAAAGGTAAGGGTACACGCAAAAACCACAGAGAACATGTTTAGTTTTTTCTCGATTTTTTTGTTTTCGATTTCGATTTCTTTGATTTTGATTTTGATAAACCACCCCCTTTATTTTTACTATGAAACGTTTTGACATGTTTGTCGAGTTCTCTGGGGTTGTGCGGAGCAAGAAACTCTGCGATTTTCGCCTCGATTCCGGGCTCTCCAAAATCAGGCAGTGCTCTCATGGCGACGGCTGCTCGTTTTACCGCTATTTTAGTAGACGTATCTCTCCATAGACTTACTTTTTCCCCACTCGCGATCGCGAGGGTCGCGTCGACCGGACTGAACGCAACTGACGACACTTCGTGGCCATCGTCTTCTTCAATTGTCTGTTCAGATGCTCCCGTCAAAGTATTCCATATAGTTGTTATGCCAACCCTTTCCGCATAACTACTACTACCGCTAACGATTCTCGAATCGGTTTGAGTGAAACATACGGAGTTCACCGGACCCTCGCATTTCAAGGTGCGCTTGTCTTTCCCTGTATTGGCATTCCAGATCTTCACCGTTTCGTCGGCGCTTCCGGAGGCAATTTTCGATCCATCTGAACTGAATGCGACGGACTTCACTGGGCCCTCGTGTCCTTCCAAAGTCCACTTCACGACACCAGTTGCGGCGTTCCAGATCTTCACCATTTTGTCAGAGCTTCCGGACGCGATTTTCGATCCATCATGACTAAATACTACTGAGTTTACCGAATCAGAGTGTCCTTTCAAAGCCCACTTCACGACACCAGTTGCGGCATCACGTATTTTCACCGTTCCGTCAGCGCTTCCGGACGCGATTTTTGATCCATCAGGACTGAAGGCGACGGAGTTCACTGAACCAGTCTGTTCGTTCAAGGACCACATATCTATCCCCGTATCGACATACCCGATTCTCACTGTTCCATCAGCGCTTCCGGAGACGATTTTCGAACCATCTGGACTGAAAGCGACGGAGTTCACCGAACCAGCGGTCTGCTCGTTCAAGAACTGTTTATCTTTCACCTTTTTGGCGTCCCGTATGCTCACCGTTCCGTCGGCGCTTCCAAACGCAATTTTCAATCCATTTGGGCTGAAGGCAACGGAGGTAACATATTCTTCGTCAGTTATAACTCCTAACAATACAAATTTAGACATCGAACTTATATAATAACTGTATATATAAATCATTCTTTAATGATTTATATAAGATATGATCTCAATCAAGGCATTTCCAATTTTACTTCTTCGAGAGGTTCTAAATATACATATGGTCGGATTGGCTCCTCTACCGGCGGAGGTCGTTCAATACATTCTACGGTAAAATCTGATGTATACACCCAAACCTCTATAGGATGGTTGCACACCCAATACTTCTCATCTATGCCACAACAACAATCTCTATAATCCCAATCCGGATAATACACACAACTGAAATCCATTTCCCCTGTAACATCTATCATTGCCTTTTTCACATCTTCCGGCGCATCCGGGCAATGTATTCCATAACAGTAATTAAAAATGAAATTATCAGGTTTGTATTTATTATCTATCAAATATTTATTTATGTCTATCCCAAATGGACAATCCTCTATTTCAATAACCGGCTCTTCATTAGATAAAACGACAATTCTAACCGACTTGTAATATACTTGGACCTTAAACGACTTCTCACCATCTTTACTATTATATGTTCTGCTTTCCATAACATAACTCGGCTCAATCGGTCTCACTATATAACTTTTCATTATTGACTTAATTGTTTGTAGTTGTTTAAATCATTTATGGGCACTAAACAATCGCCGAGCTCTCGAGTGCAACAAACATATCGTCGCGCTTTTTTGTTGGTTCTTCAGATAGCGCCAATGCTAGTCTCGGACTCAACAGAACAGCGATGCCGCCAGCGGTGCTCGTATGGAATATACAGGTCCCCCATTCTTGGCCACAATAAATTGTCAGTAACTTGAAACCGAACCCAGTAACAATCATACCGGCGCCCAACAAATACACACGGACGTGAGCATAATACGCAGCGGTATTTATAGTGCTGATAACCATGATTGTCCCAGTAATCGGCACCAAGTTTGCGTGATAGTAATTTAGAACGTCGCCTTCATATCCTAAGCATAAGGTTGTTGTAATGAACGCAGCAAACAGTCCATTAATTGACATGAGAGCAATGTTCCGGTGTCTCGCACCGGGCAAAATGCCAGTCGATACAAGAATGATTACCCAATAAATGGAGGTAACATCAACATAATTAATCGCGACGGTTTCATTGGACCATAGCCCAAAACTGACAATCGATAATATCAGCAAAGGTATCTTTATTGACAATGGAGCTATAGGGAATGCGTATAGTGCCGAAGACCAAGCATTTGCTGGATAATTGATAGTCCATCGTTGGAGCGGCGAGCGGAAATCTTGAGATATCAGATAGGCGCCGAGTATAAACGTGAGGAATGACCAACTCGCATTATTGCATACGGTTTTATATTGCATTTCTTTGTAATAATACAGAAGTAAAGTCTATATTATTTTGAAAATTGATTCATGATTTTCTAGATTTAATGTGTCAAAAATTACGAAACAAATGAGCGACTGTCCAATTTGCTTTGAATTGATAGACGATACGCAGAATGTTGTAATAACCATATGTCAGCATAAGTTTCATACAACGTGCTTGTTTCGAAGCACACAATCGAGTGGATATAGGTGTCCGAATTGTCGCGGGTGTCTATTGGCTACTGATTCTGCAACAGGTCCAACCGGTGCTGCCGAAGCAAGGGGCGCTTATTATCAGGACGCAAGTATGATTTTAGTTCACGCAATTACGGGACCGTCTAGTCGGACTCGCGTAACGTATCATAATGATTCTTCCGATGACGAATATATAGTTAGAGGAGGGTAAAAATGGTATCGTAAATATATATAAGGATGTTTCCATTATTTTTGTATGTATTGACAACACGCTTAACTATTTATCGTCCAGTGGATCCAAACCCGCCAGTCCCGCGCTCGGTATTGGCGTCAATCTCATCCACCAACTCGACCACAATCGGAACCAACCCTGGCGCACAAATCTGGACAAGGCGGTCGCCCGGGTCTACGCGACCGCTGCCGATTCCATCAAATGCGCCAATCAGATTACCACGATACCCTGCATCAATAATTCCGACCGAGTTCGCTAGGCGTAGTGGTGTCTTCGATAAGCTTGAACGGGGATACATATAGAATCCAGTGTTGAACTGTTTGCCAGAATCGAGAATCATCTGAGCATGGCACTTTACATCAAAATCAATCTTGAAAACCTTATCAGATTGGATGTAGTATTCATTGGGAGAAAAAACGTCAAATCCGGCATCTACGAAGCTTGCGCCACCAAGCAACTTGGTATTATGCTTTTGGATTGCGTCGGTATAATACATATGCATATTATGGTCCTGTGTTGAAATTCGCAAGAACATACATCTGTCGTAGTTTAATAGGAGCTTCTTGACGATATCGGTCATTGTTACTAATATATAAATCGTGTTGTGTTTATATGAATTCCAATAAAAAATAATATTTTAACTGATTTTTTACTTTGTAACTACTTCGCAGCATTACCTCTCATACCAATCCGATATATAAGTACTCGTATGAATTCCAACAACCCACGACGCAAACGTCATATTCACCGACATCACCGCTGTATCACACATTTCCGTCATAATAGTCATAGTCTCCGACCCAATATTTCTCGGAAATTTTTCCGCAATTTGTCTCGTTATCGAGTTGCTCATCTGTCTCATAAAATCCTCTTTAAACGATTGACACACACCGTCCTCTCCTCCAATGAGCGCATCATCAATTAAACGGGACCGCGTCTGCGCGCTCATTCGGCGCTTATTCTGCGGAACTTCGCATAGTTCCGTCCGACAATACGCACACTCATTACTCACCCGCATATGTTTAACGAAACATCCGACGCAATATGTATGTCCGCACTTGATACTCACTTTTTCATTCCCTACCGTTTCATAGCAAATAATACATTCCATCTTTTCACGTTCTACTTCCGCTTCCAGCGATTTAATAAGGTGTGATTCGAAATTGAGTGCGGGGTCTAGACTCTTGAGGAACTCATCAAACTCGGTGTCTGGGTCCGGATCAAACCAGCGCCTCGCATTGCCGTCGCTGTCTTCCATCCAGCGACCAACCGGGACGAAATCTGGCTCATCAGATAAATCCGGCATTTGTAAATTGCAAGTTCTCGCATTGTGTCCCGAGTTGCGGCAGATTCCACAAGGCATCTTTAGTTGGTGTTTTGGTTGGTGTTGTTATTATTAATCCTTTATAAACATTAATGAGATTCAATTTTTTTCACTAACTTTATATATAGAGAAGCGTTATGCCAAAACAGAAACTTAGACAAATCGTCGTGCGTTCTTACGACGAGGCGTACAAGATAGGCAAGCCATATATAAAAACACAAACGCACCCCACTGCTGTCCAAATGGGTATATTCAATATGCCGTCGCAAGTATCCGAATCTGTATGGGAAATATCGGACCAAGCTCTCGAGAATACGTTGAAATATGTATGCGAGTATCTACACCACCAATGCTATATGTTATGTATTGAGAACAATGATATTCTCCTATGTAAGTTGGAAATGGGAACAACAGCGCCTGTATTTAGTGAAATTATAGAGGAACAATTGTGGGACGTGAACACGAATCCTACGATGACACAAAAGCAGATTAAATTTGTCCAAGACTCTGTAGAAAAAAACCTCAGTAAATTACGTGTCATGCAGTGTGTTGTCAAACCGTATGGCAAAGGTAAAGGCGTCGATGCAGATGTAGATGCAGACAATAATGAGTATTTGAAATTGCTTGAGGGTCTCGATTTACCAAATGGAGTATTCATACTGAATTTAACGGATGCGCTGATATTGAGGAATGATGGTAAGTCGCCATTCACTATGGTAACTGGTAAGGTCAGCCTAGGTAAATACGATTTCAATAAACACATTCCCATTCTTAGTATGTCTGGACAACGGAACTATTTGGATATACCGATGCCGAATTATGATGATATCGCGAATTTCTATAAACCGAATCCCCAGATGAAAACGGAATGGGCCGACAAGAAGATAGCGAAGGCGGTTTTCCGCGGAGGCCCTACTGGATGTGGATACACGGAGCGCACCAATATGCGTATCAAGTTGGCAAAAATGGTGTCGCCATTACTCGACGTAGAACTTACAGGTAAAGGCCCCACCATCGATTCAAACTCGATACGCTTTGATCCTAAATATAAACTGGGTATGTTGAACACTGGCATACCATCGGCGACCAGTTTCTTGACAATGGCGGACCAGAGCAATTATAAGTATATCATTCATGTGGATGGAAACGTGAATGCCTATCGTTTATTGACCACAATGGCGACAGGTTCTCTCGTTCTGCGTGTTACTAGCCAATATAAATCATGGGTCGACCACATGATCAAGCATATGACGCACTATGTTCCTGTGAAAGCAGACCTGAGTGATCTATTAGGTGTCATTCAGTGGTGTAAGAAGAATGACGCCAAATGTAGAGAAATAGCTAAGGCTGGGATGGAATTTGCGAAGTCGGTTCTCTCGGAGGCATACATCAAGGGTTATATGAAACAATTGTTATGGACGGTTTCGGGGGTCCCGGCACCAGTACCAGTCGAAATGAAGACTAAGGTCAAACAACCCAAAACTCTAAGTAAGATTGCTGTCATTACGATATTCCGCGACAATGATGAAGGCAAACGTGAGCTACAGCGCCAGGCATTTATCGAGAGAATGGGTAGAGCACTGGAGCCATATCCGCATCATGTTTTCATAATCGAACAATCGCAGGACGGTAATCCATTCAATATAGGTAAATTGAAGAATGTAGGGTTTGATATCGTTACGGATTATGAGCGAAAGCACAAAGGAACTAAATTCACAAATTTCATATTTACGGATATCGATATGTTGCCCGACGATGAGCTGTTACCATACTATGTAAATCCGATCAGCGGTATTCTCAGTTTGGCGATTCGTGGCACAAGGTATGAACAGATGGATACCAAGACTCGAAAGGTATTCTTGGGCGGGGTTCTCGGGTTCAGCAGGGAATCGTTTGAACAGATCAATGGATATCCGAATAATTTCTGGGGATGGGGTGGCGAGGATGACGCCCTCATTTATCGTTTGGTCGCGTCGAATGTGTCGAAGATTCATATGCCAAAGTCCGGTAAAGTGATAGATTTAGAGGAGAAGATGACAGTCCAAGAAAAACTGAAGAAAACCGTAATCGATGATAAAAAGTGGGAGAAGCTGTTCATTGATACGGCAATGTGGAGAACCAATGGAATGAATACACTGGAATATAAAGTATTGAAAACTACAAAAGAGAACCCGAATACCACGCAATATAAGGTCGATCTACTTAAGGACCTAGATGAGAGAACCCATCCCGAATTATATCGGATGGAAGGTCTTAAATTCAAGTGGGACAACAAGGCGGATAGGCGTAAGATAACGGATGAGTATGCCAAACTATCACTGGATGTAGTTGAAATACTGCCTAAGGCGGTAGTTCAACCGAAAGGTTCTCCTCTTAAGGAGGGGTCCGACGATAGCGAGTATATCACTTTCCCGGAGAACAAGAAGCGCTGCCCGACCGGTTATTCGACCACTATGAAGAATGGAATTAAGGTTTGTAAGAAGAATAAAACACAGAAGAAGAAATAATTATTTTTGTAATATTGCCACAAAAATACCATTCCACCAGCTGGTTTCGGCTATATTAAATGGCGTATGTGTGTTATCCCAGGTTAGACGAATATTATGTTGATATATAATATTAAGTTTCAATTCCTTTATAGCACGCTCGGTGCCGTCTCTTACTTCTTTACAATTCCAATCATCTACTATGTAAATAAATACATCATCTAAACAATCGTAATAGTATTTCAGTGCTCTGTAATGACTATCTTCCGTGTGATTTCCGTCATACATGTAAATATTAAATTTCGGTAGAGTGGAAATATCAACAGCATAACAATCGTCTTCTATGAACCGCGCATTATTGTTACCCTTGAATTTGTTGAAGTTAGTTAGAAATTCTTCCTTTGGTCCTCCAAATTCACTCCAATTATCTATACAAACCACCGTATTCGCATTTCCGCACATTGCCGAGCAAACAGAACTTCCTTTCCATGTGCCAATTTCCAAGTATCTCATATCATCGGCACTCAATAAACTATTATAAAAATGACGGGTTTTATTTCCGCTCATTCCTTGAATCTTTAAAATTTCATCTGTAATCTTAGACTTTCCGAGTTCGGCATTCGCAAATGATTGCTCAACTAATTGCTTATATTTTTCCATAATAAAATACAACAGAATAAAAGTTAATAATATAAACGTATATTTATGTGAAAATCTTTATATTTTTATAATAAAAAGATTTCGATTTTGTCTCATTTTTCTCTTTGGTTGGTGTAATTTATAAATAATGAATGTCGGAGAATCGACTATTTATCAAGAAGCCGGACAGTGAGTAATTTTCCATGCGTTATACCACTCGTGAGCTATGGCGTCATAAAAATCCGCTTCCGCGAGATAATCCTTTGGATGAATAGACCTAGTTCGGTGGGCATTAACCGATACTCCGCGTTGTATATGGAACCTCTTTTCATCCATCGCGACCTCTTTATTGTTACTGATTTGTAGTTGTACTGGATATGTCTTGTCATAATAAATCTCCTTTAATAGTCCGTATTTCAAATAAGATTTCACATCCTCTTTGGAAGATAGATGCGTGTATTTCATACGTGTTCCTTCGGGAAAAAACAATATGCGATTGCGAACTGAAAAATGCTTCTTAATGCGTTGAAACAATTCGCCGCGAGTTTCTTTGCCACGGATAAAACTAAAAATACGATTTTCTGAATACCCCAACATAGTACACCAAAATACAGCATAATAAGCCATCCGCCGACCAATCGCCGCCGAATCCGCCAGAAATGGATCGAACGCAAAATCGAACCAAGACCTATGATTCGCCAAAATATACCCGGTTTCGATTAAGGGTTCGTCGCTTGTTAAATTGAGTTTAATTTTTAAACCATAAAACAATATACGGCTTGAGTTACCATACCAGCGGATTCCATGAAACGGCGACGTGATATAGATGCACATAGGAACAATTGTAATATTCCATATATAGAACCAAATAAACGAGAGCATTGCTTATAATGCGCACGTGATTCTATATAACTTTAAAAAATAATATATGTGAATGTATGTATTACTTGGCAGCGTAGGGGATGGCATACGGATTGCCTGACAACGCAGACATCATATCCGCCGTGTTGCGGTCCAATTGAATGGTCTGGTGTAGAGGCTGAGCTCCAGTCATGCGGCCCATCTGATTGACCGACGGTGGCCCACTCGCACGCATCTGTGATGGAGCGCGGTTGTTCTCCAAATATGCATCCTTGGGTTTCGCTGCCATATTCACGTTGGCGCTGTATATTTTGATATTTCCACCCGCCGTTCGACTATCGATGGTGGACGCTTTCACATCGTTATTCCTCTGATTATATTCAGCGGCATAAGACCTCATTTCGTGCATGTTGCCGCCGGCAATTCCCGAATACTCATACTCGCCAGTCATCGCACGTGACGTGGGCGTCTCTTGATGTCCTGTGACATAGTAAGCACCGCTACGCTGAACATTGCTGACAATCGGAAGATTTTTGGTAGAATCATTCAGCTCGCGAATGGTCGGCAAGGGCTTATCCGTCGGATCATATACATACGACGACGCAACTGGCGCTCTAGCATTCTGGTAAGGGCGCATAGTGCTGACGGTGGTTTCCTTGCGCGTTGGGCGAAGGGCGTCGAGTAGGGGTGCTACTGCGGCACCGAACGCCCCGCCAATCGCGCCGAAGTAATCATCATTGACGATAACCGTGCGGTTGTTCGGATACGCCATCTGCGCCTTAACTCCATAGTCAGATTCCGTTGCCGTAGCCCTGCCAACGGCATTCGCAGCAGTTAGCGGGAGGGCACCTAGGTCTTGGTGGTGGCTCGGCATATGCTCACCATCTATGTAGAAGGCAGAAGCACTTACGCCCGCGCCTCCGGCATACGACACGGCCGTCTCGGGGCGCGACACGTGTTTTTCTATAGTAACGGCGCGCATCGTCGGACCCTTTTCTAGACCAGTTGTCGTCATATACCTATCGGGATTCATTTCGAAATGGCGGTCTGGCCTGTTTTTCTCCTGTATGCCTTGCTGCGCTGTGTTCTTGATCCTGCTCGACGCCGGACCCTCATATCCCAGCATGCCAATGCCGCCGGATTTCGGTTTGCTGGCAACACGGAGGTCGTCGACCGTCTTCTCAGACCAAGCCTCGCGATTCATCATACCGGAATTGAATCCGCCCGCGCCACCGGTCGTATATCCTAGACCGAGACCGGGCGCAACACGTTCCTCTTCGAACGGCTTCACGTTAGCCATTCTCATACTGGGATTCACGCGGGAGCGCATGAAGTCAGTATTATTCGGCGCACCATGTGCCCACTGGGAGTTCTCGTCTGGCGCGAAAAGCGGGGCACGTTCCTGTTTAGAGATTATCTGAGAACCCGCTCCAGTATAATTGTCTAAAATAGATTCACTCGAATTTTCGACGTGTCTAGATCGGATATTTCCACCGAAGAAGGGTACCATATTTCCGTGTTTGAAATGATCCTTTCCCACCATCTCTCCAGTGAGCGATCTATACTTATTGTCGACGGCGGATGGCGGATTCGTTAGCTGTTGATTCATGTTCTGGTTGAAATATTTATCAGTATAAGCAACCGCTCCATCATATCGATTTGCCACGGACAATTTGGAAGTCACGTCGGTTTCGGCATAAACAGGCGCCGAGAAATTCGCGTCAGGAACGTCCACATTCGGCAAAGAAGACTTATTTTCGAATGTTTCCTTGCTCTGTTTAGATGCTATATAAAGTCCACCCATTGCCAATAGTGGTATTGCTAATTCCATAATAATGCTATATAAGTATAATATATAAAATTATTTCGATTTTTGCTGAATGCGCGTAGATTCTTTCGTTGGAAACGGTATTTCGGTTTTGGATTGAACATCATGGAACGACGTATTTGTACGCCACCTCGGATTTTCTAAATCACGTAACGTCCAAGCTGGAAGTGAGGCGCGCGTCTCATCGACAAATGCGGCCTGTGTGCCATATGACTGGGTGTAGGACGCCGGTGTCTTGGAAGAATATTCGACGTTATCGCGACTAAGTTTGCGATTAATTCCACGGAGATCGCTCTCTAAGTCAGTCGTATTATTACCTAAGTTAGCAGCCCATTTTTGGACACGTATATGGGGATCTTCGAAGAAAGGTGTATCAACGCCAGGTCCAGGTGCGTTTAACTGATAGCGGAATAGACCAGTGCTTTCTTGTAATTGTTTATTTACTCTCGCGGAATCGGAATTGAAACGGGTGGACGCCATTATACTATATAACCATAAGATATATAAAAACTATGATGTTTAATAAACAATATACATGGAATCAACCCCAATCCCGACATTATGTCTAAATATGATTGTTAAGAATGAGAGTAAGATTATTACTCGTTTGTTCGACTCTGTCGTCAAAGTAATCGATAGTTATTGTATTTGCGATACCGGAAGCACGGATAATACGATTGAACTTATTCAGGAATATTTTAAACAGAAATCTATTCCCGGAAGAGTTGTAAAGGAGCCATTCCGCGATTTCGGCTATAATCGAACATTCGCACTAGAACAGTGTGCCAATGGATACAAGGCAGACTATTTGTTGTTGATGGATGCTGACATGGTTCTCCAGTATGGCAACGGATTCAATGTCGCTAATTTCAAAAAGAGTCTGCTGAGTAATAATGCTCACTACATATTCCAGGGAACCAGTGATTTCCAATATAAGAATGTCCGTGTTATCAAGAACAATGAGGGCATTAAGTATTGGGGAGTTACTCACGAGTATATCCAGGTGCCCGATGGAACTACATATGGCACATATGAGAACAATCAAATATTCATTCATGATATTGGCGATGGAGGCAGCAAATCTGATAAGTATGTTCGCGACGTGCGCCTCTTGTCGGAAGCACTAGAGAAGAATCCTAACAATGACCGATATACCTTCTATTTGGCTAGCAGTCTCCGTGATTCTGGGCAGAAAGAAAAGGCGATTGAGACATACAAGAAGCGCATCGGACTGGGTGGCTGGATTGAGGAGATCTGGTATAGTTGCTTTGCGATTGGGCGTATTTACAGGGACCTCGGCGATATGGAGCGCGCAGTTTATTGGTGGATGGAGGCATATACCGTGTATTCGAGTAGAATTGAGAACTTGTATGAGATGATTGTCTATTATAGAAATCGCGGTAAGAATGAGCTCGCGTATCAACTATATAAGATTGCCAACGAGCGCCGCAAGGATACGCAGCGGTATGATTTCCTATTCTTGGAAAAGGATATTTATGATTACAAATTGGACTATGAAATGTCGATCATTGGATATTACCACAATCCGGACAAGCTCGATATGGTAAAGGTATGTATGAAGTTGCTGATGCTTGATAACTGGACGAATGGCAGCGTTATGAGCAATTACAAGTTTTATGCTCCGACTATTCAGGGCAAGCGCGTTTCGCTGTCTATTCCTGAACCCCCGAAGGACGGTTTTGTTTCTAGCACACCCGCACTCTGTGTTCATAACGGAGAACTTGTCTGTAATTATAGGTTCGTAAATTATAAGATTAATGACGAGGGCGGATATGACAACCAGGAGTTTATTGAAACGATTAACATTATTTCTAGATTCACACTGAACACGCTCGATAAGATTGGCGAGAACATCACCGTTCAGCATGACCGCTCTCTCGATAACCGGTATGTTGGTCTAGAAGACATTCGTCTATTGTCTGATGGCGACTCGCTGGTTTATAGCGCGAATCGCGGATTTGACCACGGCGTTTCCGTGGAGAATGGATCAATTGACATACAAAGTGGCGCGGTTACATCCAAAATACTGAACATGGCGAACCAGCGCAACGTAGAGAAGAATTGGGTTCTGTATAAGGGGAACGACTACAAGACGAAGTGCGTCTATGGATGGAATCCGCTCGTCATTGGCGACATTACAGACGACGGAATCTTTTATAAGACGCATCAGATTAACATGCCGCATGTATTCAAGAACGTTCGGGGTTCAACAAACGGACTCGAGGTAGGAAATGAGATCTGGTTCATCTGCCATGCGGTTTCGTATGAGGACCGTCGCTACTATTATCATATGTTTGTCGCGCTCAATAAGGTATCGAACCGCTTGTCTAGGTTCAGTGATTTCGTAACATTTGAGAAACAGAAGGTCGAGTATACTCTTGGGTTTGTCCAGAGAGATCCGGAGAACTTCTTGATTGGATATTCGCTAATGGATCGTGAGACGAAATTCATGTCCGTGACAAAGGAGTGGATTAATGGAGCGATGAGCAACGTGGTCGAATAAAATATATACTTATATATATACATGAATGTGCTGTTTGTTAGGGGGTATGCTACTGACATGAATACAAATTACATAACTAAAGACACGTATAGTACTTTCGACACTTTTTTTATGATGTCGCAATATAAACTCGAATATTTCAATTATTCGCCAGAAGAGGACCTGTCTGTTGTATATGCTAGATTATGTGATAAGATCGAAAATAATTTATATGACGTAATAATTGGTCATTCGATGGGAGGAGGGCTTCTATTGAAGTTTCTAACCGAACACAAGGAATACATGGATTGTATATCAAAAACTAATAAGAAGATCATTTTTCTTATGCCACTAATCGAACGGTCCCTAGCAAATGATATCATCGCTTGGATACCATTCATAGAAAATGTCTATCTACCTAAACTAATAGCATTTCCAAATAATTTTTTATATGACGATGGAAACATATTAAATGACGATATTTACCCAGTTTTGGGAAAACAATTTGTAACTATGGAAACTAAATATATCGACAAAATGGACCTATCAATTATCGACAGAAACAACTGCCATATGATATATGCGAAAAATGAACTATTCAATGTTATTTCGCAACCCACGTTGAACAAGATTAAAAACAAAACCATTTTAGAAGGAAAACATCAGATGTTTATGGAGGCGAATCATTCTATCCAGTTCTTCCAGACACTGAAATCGCTATTAGAGAAGCCTATTGTAGTATAAATCGGTTTGAATGTTTAGTAATATTTTATAAATTATATAAAATGTTAGCCAATAACATTGATAAAGTAATGTATTTGACACAGATGGAACTGTCTGCGTTCGCGTTTATGATTGCCATTTATATGTTAATTGATTTGTATGAGTATTTATTTGAAAATTCTAGCAAAAATTGAAATATTGTTACCATTTATATAATATTTCAAAAACAAATCAAAACATGATTGACCAAGCATTTGAGTGTGTTATGCACTTTACCAAAAAATACGATATAGATGAATCGCACTCACTCAAACATAGCATGGAAGTCATGCGGTTTGCCTATGAAATCTTCGCGAGCGAACGCGACGCAAATCCACACCTTTCAGAACAAGAAACCATCATTCTAGCGGCGGCAATTCTACACGATATGTGTGATCGGAAATATGTGCCAGATGAAGCCGTCGCCATCCAGGAAATCCGCGACTTTATGGCAGGACACTTAACTGACCAGGAACTCGACGTAATTGTGTCGATTGTTACAACCATGTCATATTCCAAAGTGAAAAAGAATGGATATCCGGACCTGGGCGAATACCAGCTCGCATACCATATTGTGCGCGAGGCGGACCTTTTAGCGGCATATGACATTGATCGATGTGTTATATTTGGGATGTCGGTAACAAAAATGAATTATACAGACGCATTCGCGAGAGCAACTGAGATTTATAGGGAGCGTGTTCTTACATATAGGAGCGATGGCTTATTTATCACTAACTGGTCCAAACGAAAGGCATTAGAACTAGAATCTATTAGATAGGAGAATATTCGGCCGACTTACAAACACCATAGGTTTTACGGTGCCATTGAGTTACGCCGTATGTCCGAATTCCCGCGAGATGTTTGGCAGTTCCGTAGCCTACATTCTCATGTATAGAATATCGTGTTTTCAATAGGGGATACTGTTCGCATAATTCAAGTATATATTCATCGTGGGCGTTTTTAGCCAATATGGATGCCGCGGCAATGAACGAGTATGTCCCGTCGCCTTTTTCTACCGTTACGTGTGGTATCTCGCGCAGTGTCTCCGTCGATTCGTCGAACACGGTGTATGGTAGGAAGTCATTGCCATCAATTACAAGCAATGTGTTTTTACCAGATTCATCTACCTTGGCGAGAACCTGCTTGATACATTCGCGCATCCCACGGAAAACGGCCTGGCGAATATTAATTTCATCGATAACGTCCGCCTCAATATAATGGATATGCCACGCAATAGCATGCTCTTTGATATAATCGGACAGTTCGCGCATCTTCTTTTTTGATTTGATTTTCTTACTATCCTTCATAAGTTCATGGCGGAATGCGCCATCTTTAGGTAGAATTGCGGCAGCCACATATAGGCGACCAAACATAGGGCCACGGGCACACTCATCGACACCGATTTCGAACTGGTTGGCTTCGTCGTAGATTGGGAGCAACATGTTTTTATCAGATGAATAACGTTTATTTGCGTTTATCAATTTTTTATTTAGATTATATATATATAGGTATGAAATCTGTCAAATTGACGCCATTATGGATGTTTATACTTTTATTGGCAATTCTAATATTATCCGTTCTCATTGGGTCTAAGGTAAGTGAAGGATTCACGGCAAGATCTACTTATGCTGAAACGAATGTAACTGGATATGCCAATAAAGTATGGCCGCTGGTTGACTCATCAATTCATTTCGATAAGACGAATGGAAACGTCGTTCTTCAGACCGGCTCAACTGCCGACAAAATCATCACTAGGAAGGGCGATGAGACCGGCACGGCATCTTCGGTAATTAAATTGGACACGCCACTTGCGACAACCGTTGATGGTGTTTGGACATCCTGGACGGTTTCCAGAGATAAAAATCAGCTATTCTACATGCCATGGGACAAGATCACTTTCGCGCATTTGGTAACGGATGGTGTTCACAAGAGCGGGTTTTGCTTCGACGGAGCGAACCAGACTGTTGGAGAATATGACTGGAAATCGCCCGGCAAAACGCAGACGCGCGCGTATTTGGGGTCTCTCGACCCGGGTACCGACAGCGTCACAACCGTTGCGCAATTTATTAAACCCATCTACGTAATGAAGAATTCTCCGGTATTTTATGATATTACCAGTGGATGTTTGGCTATCAAAGCTGATACAGAATCATTCGATGCTTTCGACCGCGAAGGCAATCCTATTACTATGTCCAGCTTGAAAATAACCACAGAAGGATCAACTAAAGGTAAAATCGATTTCAGTTTGGGAAAGTACACGCTGAAATCAGAGACTAAATTCAACCCGTGGATTTTACATCTTGCCACAGGCGCTACCGCGAAAGATGCGAGCGATGCTGTTACTGTAGCAAGAAAAGCGTTTGCTGCCGCAAAAACGGCGTCTGCCGCGAAGCCGACAGATGCTTCAACCACGGAAGCACTGGCTAAAGCGAATGATGATTTAAATACGAAAAAGAAGGCGCTCTCTGCGCTCGTAACTAAATCCGTTTTGGTAATGCCATATGGCGTGAATACTCTTATCGCGACATTTGTTAAAGAGGCGGGGGTTGTTAAATTGATCGACGTCAAGCGTTTTAATGAGAGCGGTGTAGCAATTGCTCCGCCCGCTACTCCGCCCGCTACTCCGCCCGCTACTCCGCCTGACGCGAGTCTGCCACCGCCGAGTGCCGATTCCGCTATATCCGAATACTATAAGTGGTATTGGTATTGGAACAAGACCGGAAAGACGGCGTCCGACGATTATATGCTGAAGACGCAAATTGTTCCGCCAGTTTGCCCATCGTGTCCTGTAGCTAACTGCCCAGCGGCGGCAGTTGTATCTGGTTCTGGGTCTGGATCCGTGTCGGGACAAGCTAGTGCCATTGCGCCAATTTCCGACGCGGTGAAGGCGACTGGTTCTGTCGCTGAAAAGACGGTTGACACGGCTGGCAATATTTTGAAATCGTTTGGATCGGGAGCTACTAGCGTCGGATTAGGCACTGTCGATTTGGCCAAAGGAACAGTTAGCGGAACTGCAGAACTTGCCAAGGGTGCTGTCAGTGGAACCGCTGATTTGGCGAAAGGTGCCGCCAGCGGAACGGTTGGATTAGCCAGGGACGTAGTTGGCGGAACAGTTGGGTTGGCCAGGGATGTAGTTGGCGGCACGGTCGGTCTCGCGAAAGACACAGTCAAAGGCACAGTTGGACTAGCGAAAGACGCGATTGGTGGAACAGTCAATTTGGCGAGAGGTAAATATTCAGCCGACGAAGGGCAACGCGCGTCCTCCAGTGGCGGAGGGTCTTATTCGGCATCTTCGCGCGGAACGATGGACCCATACACATACAATGGACAACTACAAAATAAACCATCGGCTAACTTCATGCCGGTAACTGCGAATTTCAGTGCGTTTTCTAGGTAAAACACGGTGCGTTTTCTAGGTAAAACACGGTGCGTTTTCTAGGTAAAATACGGTGCCTTATAAATGATTCGTTCAAACCCACATAAAAATAAATATTTTCATATCATAATGGAAAATATTAATTCTATATTGAATCGAGATGATATTTCAAAACAAATTAAAAAAATATTGGGTGAATTCGACAAGAATTGTAAAAACGTAGATTATAACAAAGGAATCTATATATATGGCGCGCCCGGATCTGGAAAAACCACATTCGTTACCAAACTCCTAGAAAGTTTGAATTATGATATTGTAAAATACGATGCAGGCGACGTGCGCAATACATCGCTTATCGACACGATTACTAGTAATAATATATCAAGTCGTAATGTTCTCCACATGTTAAACAAACAGGTAAAGAAGATCGTGATTGTAATGGATGAAATCGATGGTATGAATAGCGGCGACAAGGGCGGGATTACTTCGTTAATCAAACTGATTCGTCAGAAGAAAACAAAGAAACAGCGCTTAGAGGATATCACAATGAATCCAATTATTTGTATTGGCAATTATTTCGTCGACAAGAAGATGAAAGAATTGATGAAAGTCTGTTATACATTTGAATTAAAAACACCAACGAACCAACAAATAACAACGCTATTGAATAAGACTGCCCCGACAGAACCGTCGGTTACCAATATAATATTGGAATATGTTCAAGGAGATCTAAGGAAGCTCCAATTTATTAAAAAAATATATGAAAATTCACCGGAATTGCTGAATGAATCGCTTATTAAAAATATTCTTCATCTCAAATCACAAAACGAAGATTCCAAACAAATTACAAAGACGTTATTAAATAGACCAGTGCCAATTACCGAGCACAATAATTTTATAAACGAGACGGATAGAACCATTGTTGCGCTATTATGGCATGAAAATATAATCGACGCGATTTCTAAAAAAAACAACCTGAAAACTATGCCATTTTATTTGAGCATACTCGATAATATGTGTTTTGCTGACTATATAGACAGAATTACGTTCCAGAATCAAATATGGCAATTCAATGAAATGAGTTCAATGATAAAAACATTCCACAACAACAAAATATACCACGATACGTTCCCGGAAAATAAAAATCAGTTCAATCCAGATGAAGTGCGATTTACCAAGGTTCTAACCAAATACTCAACTGAGTATAATAATCAGCAATTTATATACACTATTTGTCAGGACTTGGACATGGATAGGAAGGACTTGATTGCTTTTTTCCAGGAACTGCGGTTTATCTTTGGCGAAGATCTCAATAATAATGTCGATAGCATGACCCAGGCGTGTAAGCTATTCGAAAATAATAATATAGGCAAATTGGATATTCGGCGTTTGTATAGGTATCTAGATAACAATACAAAGAAAACTCAAGTGGATGAAGACGTTGAGTGTTTGATCTGATTCAATTGAACTGGCACTTCGGGCTCTAATTTACTGGCATGCTTAGTAATCAATTGTTCTTGTAACTTAGTTACCAATTTCTCGAGTTCAAGATTGCGTGCCTTCATTGCTTGAATTGTATGATTTTGTGAATTTATAATTTTTACAATATCTTCCATAGATACTTGGACCGGTTCTTTGCCCTCTTGTTGGACAATTAATCCCGGCGCACCCGAATTTTTCTCTTGCTCGGCTTTGCGTTTTTCTTCGATTTCCTTTGTCTGACTGAGGACATCTGGCTTCATGGAAGGATCGCCGGGGGCATACTTTGTCAATTTATCGTCAATGTCTTTCAAAAAGAATCTTTTGATCTTTGCCTCATCTGTAAATCGAATGAACATATCCACCGTCTTGTCCGATTCGCGAAAATACTCGGGGTGTTTATTATTTAACAACTTCTTCTTATCAAACGTGTTATGGTCGTGCGAGAACACAAGAATTGTCTTCATTGGGTCCAATTGTACAAACGGAATTGTATAACCTTTCAAGAATTCTCGCTCCTCTGCCAAGCACGCTTCGTCGTTATATCTGGTAACGTTGAGCAATTCTCGACGGAACGCGAATGTTCCGGCAGTTGCGTGTGTTGGTCCATATGGACCGCATTTATACATCTTTTGAATGTGCTTGAAAAATATATATAATTCGCTCGAACCGGCGCAAAGAGCGGTCTTGTTTGCGTTAAGCACCTCGACTGCGTGAGAAATGCGCTCCGGCGGATAATAGTCATCGTCGTCCATATAAACGATAATCCGACCTGTGGATTTATCGTGCATCATATTGCGCTTTGCTCCGAGGGTTATCTTATTCGGCAATTCAAAATACTTGATTTGTGGAATGCCCGATGAATTAACCAAGTCTTTGATCTTATCAGTTCCGTCATCTATGATAATCCATTCAATTCGATCTTTCGGATAAGTTTGGTTCCTGAAACACTCGAACATTATCGGAATGAACGGCCGCCGATTAAATGTCGGCGTGCAAACCGATACAAGCGGATAAAGTGTTTTCTTTTTTGCCATATAGAATATAATTGTAGTAAATTCTATATCATTTTCTGTTATAAGTCAAGTTTATATAGCTGAGTTTGGCGGTGTTAGTTTATCAGGTTCTCCGGCGTATGCTTGAACTGGTTCTGGCACTCCAATGTATGCTTTAACTGGTTCCGGTGCTGGTGCTTGAACTGGTTCTGGCACTCCAATGTATGCTTTAACTGGTTCCGGTGCTGGCGCTTGAACTGGTTCTGGCACTGGTGCGGGTGCTGGCACTACTGGCGGATTACAGCGCGAATCATACTTCTTCTTGAATCCGAACAGCAATAAAATGGACATAACTGTAGGTAACGCGATTCGAAGATTTTTATTACTGAGTTTTACAGAGAATTGTATAATCGTTTTTATAGTTAATAACGAGAACATAATAGTAAATAGATTATTGAAGTAGAACTGCGTTGTCCGGACGTACTGTTTAATATATTCAAAGCTACAATCCATGTTTGTATCAGGGTTTGGATTTGACTGAACGTCAATATCATTGAATACATTGAACATTCCAAATATAGCAGACGCAATAGGGATTACGTATATAAGTCTATATACTACATAACTGGATATAGCCAACCCAAAATATGGAGCTAGAGACAATGAGCTAATAATTACAGTAATCAAGAATATGATTCCTATTAGGAATACTGGTACTACGCCAGCTATGAATCCCGGATTTTCAATAATCTTGCCGCCAAAATAAACTGCCCAGACAATCACAATTAGTATATAAACCATCGGGGACTTTGAAAATTGTCCCTTTAGTATTTCGGTTAGCGAGCCGACCATAAGTTTCGACGCAGATTTCGCAATATACTGAAATATTCCAGTATAGGTAACTATAGCAAACATACCTAGGTATAATTTTACCGGGTCCATTAAGGAAATCGCGGCTTTTGGAACATTCAATGAATTTTCAATAAAAGTCAGTGCTGTAAATGCGGGTTTCATAATGAACGTAAAAAACGACGGCAAATTGTCATTCATATATTGTATTGAATTTCCAAATCCCTTACCTTCATAGTGAATCCAAGTGTATATAATATTGTAGCATATCAAAATACTAAGAAGCGTCATAGAAAACCCACGTATAGCACTCACGATGAGCTCAGCATCGGCTTTTACCAAATTGACTGCTTTTTGATATTTTGCCTTATGTTTGTTCTCCAAATCAATATACGGTTGTTTTTTTGAAGTAGAAAGGCCCTCATATTCAGCCTCTAGTGCTATATTTATTTCACTCTCCGTCAAAATCTCAACGGATTTATCCAAATTAAATCTGGCCCGATTCATGGATTGATAATACCAAAGCGCGCTCTTCGATATATCTACTTTATATGCCAACTCTATGTGATCTCTTATTTTCGACAGTATAACCTCGATGTCGTAAAATATATCTGCATACTTTGCGTATTTTACTACGAAATCACGAATCTGTCTAGCGGTATCAAACTCCTTGCCGCTAAAAGCAGCACTCACATTCATTAATTCTTTCAGCTTTGCCTTTTTATCTTTATCTTTCTGCGCTTTTTTCTTTTGCTGCTTTGTTGCTGCCTTGCGATTATTCCCTTCGAATCCCTCCACAGGGTTGTATATATCATCAAGTGCTGGCAATTTACTGAAACCCTTTGCCTTTCGTTTTACCTTTTCGATTTTATCTATTATTTCATCATCACTATCGTCATTTACATCTTCGGGTATTATGTTGGATGATTCAGTATTATTTTTATTAGTAAATGGTTCCTTTTTCATTCTCCATTTAGTTTCCGACATAGTTATAATAATGCTATATATTATCTAGCCATTAACATCCCGCATTGTCCTGATATAAATGAAAGTATATTATACCGCTCTTCAAATATTGTTAAATTATAATTATATTCATATAATCGGTAGTTCTGTTTATTAACGCCCACTGGATTACCTTGCGAATCGCATATAACATTCACTTGCGAATTTACCAAATCGAACTGTGGAGTGTACGTATTTACCTCAAACTCGATCGTTTTGAATTTGCTCATATTGAGCGCTCCAGATGGCTGATATTCAAATGGGTTTGTATTCAAACAGAAGTTATAACAGTAGAGTCCATCTTTCGCTGATCCATTGGTTCTCACATATTTCTCTAGATAGTCGAACACGCCATGGGTGAGCGTATTCTCCCTATATTCGCCATTCAATAAAATACCCATCGTTTGTAATATGTGTTTTTGATTCTGAGCACTAAATGTTCCAGTGTATAAGAACCCCGTATTTTGACCATCCGGATGTTTCCTAGGTCCAGAACTAAGATTATATCTGCTAACGGCTTCGTTGTAAAACTTTTCGGGGAGCGTATCTGGCGCCGGAGCAATATCGTCAGGCACGTTCCGATACGGCCAATTCGTATAGTTACTCCATTCATTTCTCGAAATAACGTCATTTCTTTGGAAGTAGAACATCCAATTTGCAACCATACCAGATGATGTCAGCTTGACGCGCTTGGAACCTGTAATGTTTTGAAAATCATAACGAATTACATCTTTTACAAGATATACCTGATCTTTCATGGCAAATAACTGTGCCTCGTCTTTCGATAGAAACGCATACGTTGCCATAATGTGTATGTCGGAGTTCCAAGTATTAATCTTATTCGCATATCGTTCTGGTTCTAAAAATATAGATGGAGGCGTTTGTAGGAAACGATACATTTGATGATCATTTATATTGAAATCTGGGCGAACGTATGGGAACATATTCGTATAATCAGTTACGTCGCGAATTTGGAATAAATCCTGGATCGGACGGAATGTAACGGAAATTTCCAACTCGCTATATTGTAAGGATACCAGTGGAAATGCGCACCGACTATCGAGCGTAAACCACGCATTAATTGGTATATAGAGCGTTCTGCCACGTATCGATGGCTCCGAACCAAGAGTCTCGGAACTATAATAAGCAGAGGGGTAACAATTCGATCGTCCGAGAGCAAACGCAGGGTCATATAGCTCTTCGACATTACCAGTCATTCGGTTAAATAGATCACGTTTGTGAGCCGGAAAGTCGCGTTCGACCATTGCTGCTAGATACTCACCGGTGTATTTTTGGAGCGTTACTGAGCCGCACGATATAGTAATGTCGCGAATCATATGCGAACCTATATCGCGAATCCACTTGAACTCATACGGAATCCATTTTTGAGATAAATCTGTATTTAAAGGATTCATGATTGGGCTCCATATATCCGGTAGTGTGACTACGATATACGTATCCATGAGTAGATCAGCATACCGCTTGACTTTAAACTTGAACACTGAATCCTCTGTCAAGCGCAAATCGCGAGAACCGTCATAATCCAGCCTAAATTTTTGTAGTCCAAAATTGGTATATTTAGAGTATGTTACATTGAAAAATGTTTTCGTTGGATTACCGGTAAGAATCACATTGTTATTTCCTTCCGATGTCAGATTTAGTAATCCACCAGCCATTATAATATATTATATTGTGAAATTTTATATTTGTTTATCGACATAGAATATATATGGGGCAATTCAAATTAATCATATTTTTAACATTGATTGTAATTGCGTGTGCCTTATTGAAATCTATATACCTAATTAGCGAAGGGTTTCAACAAGAGAATCGTATGTATAATTTACCATTGCGTGAGTTCTGTATATTTGGTTCCGCCAACACTGCACTAACAAATGGCATGAAACTAGTAAATCTTGACCAGGTGAAAGACATTCTCGTCCGCGGATGTCGATTTATAGAACTTGAGATATATTCTGTTGCTGGAATGCCCGTAGTTGGATATTCATCGGATAGCAAAAAGTATAACTTAGATACTGAGAACTCCTTACCGCTTAGCGATGTGCTAAACAAGATTGTTTCAGTAGGATTTTCAGAAGCGCCGAATGCCGAACAACCAATTTTTATTCATATGAAAATTAAGACGTCAAACACGAATCTATATAATAAGATTGCAAATATTATAAAAGCAAATATTGAACCCCGCATGTATAGAGGAGCACGAGGAAATGAAGCGATGCTATCGACGCCATTGTCGAAGTTGATGAAACAAGTAGTAATTGCCGTAGATGCGGATGGCGAAGATTCTCCGGATTATAAAGATCTAAGCCGGTATGTTCATATGGAAAGTGGAAAATATGCAGTTCGTAAATACAAAGCCGATGAATTATCTGCAGGATTGCTCGAACCGCCTTTTGTAAAAGATAATGGTAGGTCCACTGACGTTAAGCTGATTCGAATTGTATATCCAAGCAATATTCACAATAACCCGGATATAGCGAAGATGGTTCCAAATTTCGGTGCTCAAATAATAATGAATCAATTCTATAGTCCGGATAATAATCTAACTGAAACGGAACGTATATTTAGAGATAATAAAAGCGCGTTTATACCTATATCCCGTATGTTAAGATACTTGAAAAATAACGGAAACTGAATAATAAATCGCATGTATATATATATGTATGAAGAGTCGCAAAAATAAATTCAACACAAGCTTATGTTCTGATAAAATGACATTTGATGAATGTGAATTGGCTATATTGCGTCACGCAATAGATGAGAGTGATAAACATCAATCTGAAAAAATCGCAAATAGCGAATCTGTGATTCACATGATTCAAATTCTAGAGGATTTCATACGTAAGAAGAAATGCGTATGCTATGGCGGGACGGCAATAAACAATATATTACCAAAGCACGCGCAATTTTATAATAGAGACATTGAGATACCCGATTATGATATGTATACTCCGAGAGCTCTCGAATACGCGAAAGAACTCGCCGATATATACTTGAAAAATGGATTTAAGGAAGTTGAAGCTAAATCGGGGGTTCATCATGGAACATTCAAAGTATTCGTGAATTTTATACCAATCGCCGACATAACCTACATGAACCCGAAGATATTCAAATCCATTGCTAAGGATTCCATAAAAGTAAATCATATACTGTATGCGCCGCCCGATTTCTTGCGAATGGGCATGTATCTAGAACTATCGCGCCCACTCGGCGATGTGTCCCGATGGGAAAAGGTTCTCAAACGCCTCATATTATTGAATAAATATCGCCCGCTCAAGACGAAAAAGTGTAATCACATTACGTCGTCTTACAAACGCACGAAAACCTATTACGTAACAAGGGATGCTCTGGTTGAACAAGGTGTAGTATTCTTTGGAGGTTACGCTGCAGGATTCTATTCCGGATATAAAACGGATGATTCGACTGTAGTGAGAACGTCCGATTTCGATGTCTTGTCTGAGGAGCCGAATAAGTGTGCGAGTGCGCTGGTTGAAAAACTGGAGTCCATGAATTTGAATAATGTAAGATTGGTTCGCCACAATGCAGTCGGCGAAATTGTGCCCGAACATATCGAGGTAAAAGTCGATTCCGAGTCGGTGGCTTTTATATACAAACCTATAGCATGCCATAACTATAATTCGATTTACATACAGGATAAGGAGATCAAGATAGCTACGATCGATACAATGTTGAGTTTCTACTTGGCATTCTACTATTCGAACGAACCCCATTTTTCCAAGGAGCGCATCTTATGTATGGCCGAATTCTTATTCAAAGTAGAACAAAAAAACCGTCTCGAACAGAGAGGGGTTCTCAAACGTTTCAGCATAAAATGTGTTGGTAAGCAGCCGACGATAGAGACCATGCGAGCTGACAAAATGGACAAGTTCAAAGAGTTAAAGAGCAAGCGTGGCACTCGAGAATATGATATGTGGTTCTTACAATATCGGCCGACGGGTTCCAGCCGACATACACGGAAGAATCGAGAACCTATCAAAAAGGATGAAAAAGAAGAAAGCAAAGCAAAGGAAAGTGACTATCTATTCTGAATAAAAACAATTTATTACTATAAATCGTTTTTAGATATCGCCGAGGTAATCAATTGTATTTTGGACAGCATAAAATAACGCGCCGAACATCACACTCTTCAGTGCGATTCCGTTATAATTGATATTTCCGTCGCTATTGTAGATTGACAGAAACGAAAAATTCTTGAAAAACATGGTGTTTACCATAGGCATATGGAATATGAAAAATAGAAATGCGATCGTTATCGGGACTTGTAGCGTTGTGATCAGATAATCGATCTTGCTCTGGCGACGTTTTTCGGATTCATGTCTGCGTATATTCGATTCGGTTAGGTTCTCATAGTCTTTCACATAATCGCTGGTCAGCTTAGCCTTTGGTATATAATTCGGCTGAACCTCTTCGTCATTCTGATATGCGCTCTGATCCATAGGTATATCACGTGTTGGCAATCTATGAGGTCTGCCCATGTCTGCCTGCTCAGGCAGAGGCATTATTGCGGGCTGGACGGTATTGCCATATGGATTCGGATGGACATTCATAGGCGAATACGTCGGGGCAGATGCCTGCATTTGATTACGCATATCTTGTTGCGGCATTTGACTGCGCATATCTTGTTGAGGCATTTGCATAGTTATATTTTCTGGCAAATCGGCGATTCTTGTAGTATGTTCGGACATATACTATAAGAATGTATCTAAAAAATATAATCTAAACGCCTAAACCCATCGGTTTTGGCTCGGATGAGGGTTCTGGCATATCCACAATCCGCTTAATAGGATTACATTTGGCAGCAACCGTCTTATATTTGTAACATTTATCGTCATATTTATAAACTTTGTCGTCAATGTCGCTAATTATCGGGCCGTTGAATGTAATACATTTGTCACCAACGCACGCGGTTCTAAACATAGTTGCCAACCCAAGACCCAATAATAACGAAATGAAAAACCTGCCCATTTCAGTATTTAATAGACGATTGAAATCCATTTATATACGATATCGCCAGAAGTTTTTTACATTTGTATCGGTATCTTTGCTATTTTGGATAGATTTGTTGGGCACCTTACTTCTTGTTCTTCTAGCGAGAAACATGTCTGTGTCTTGTCGCGATACTGTATTAGTCCAGCATTTTCGTGTGTCGGATATACGAAAATCTGCCGCGTTGGTGGGGCCGTTATATACACCGCCATTATGCCTAGAGCCAGACTTATTATAAATACAGGAATATTGATGTATTTCAGCAAATTCATATTATATATTATCCATTTATTTTTTTGTCTTTTTCTTCTTCTTATTTGTGCTTACATTTGTCTTGACCGCGTCCTTCTCGAACTCGGCAATAAGCTGTTCATCGCTCATAGGCGCAGAGCTACTACGTTGCTGACCTTCCTCGCCTGGAACGCGATACACGAACTCCTTTGCGCTCTTCTGTTCTAAAACTGCTGCCGCCTTACGCTGCTCCAACTTCTTCCGAATACGCTCTTTATTCTCCTCTTGCTTCGTCATTCTATCGAGAGCACTCATATCAATGCGCGCGTTCTTGCCCATGTTACCAGCAAACTTTTTCAGCATCTCCTGAAGCTTATCGCCGCCACCCATCTCCTTCATCTTTGCCATGATACCGCCCGCTTCCTTCATGATTTCCTCTTTCGTGATTTCGCCGCTATCGATCTTGTTAGTGAGCTTATCACTCACCGTCTTCACCAGGTCCATCATCTTCTTTGGATTCTTCATCATCTTTTTAATTACATCCTGCGTCGTTGCGCCCTCGTCGCCGTCACCTACAATATCCGCAAAGTCACCCGAAATCTCCTCAGCGAGTTCCTTCGCCAACTTTCCGATCTTCCCATCAAAAATCCCCTTCAAATGCTCGTGTATATCATCCACCTTTGGCATCCCTCCACCCTCGGCCTTGTCAAATGTGAATTCATTATCCTTAAATATATCTCCGATTCCCTCCATGGTCTCCTTCAACTTATCCTGGAGAACCTTCTCGTCGATACCATCGAACATTGAGGCTGCATCACCGAACTTAGTCTTGTCATCAATTGACCCTACTACATTGAAAAGGATCAACTGGAGATACTTCCAAAGAGTCTTCTTTGTATTTTCCGATACTCCATCACAGTTGAAGAGAACCTTGAAATCCACACTCGGTAAAAACATGGTATTTGAAGTGCTATCCTTCCCGAAAATATCCGCGTTCTGATATAGAATATCGAAGAAACGCTCGGGATAAACGGTCAAACAATATTGAAATAGCGTGTCGAACTCCGCCTGCTCAGCGGTTTGCCACGACTTCCATAACTCGGAATATTCCGGGAAAGTCGTCGTCAAATCATTGACGAGGTCCAAAATTATAGGCTTGAAGTTCTCCGATGACTACATATATGACATAGTAATGTGGTTTATTTATATATTAATCTATTCAATTGTTAATTGTAAAAATGTCAGTCTATGTATATGGACCAGCAACGAAGTGAATTTGATAAATTAATTGAAATGCGAATAGATTTGAACAAGCGAATTACAACACTCGAACATACGCTTTCTGAGATGAAAAATAAATACAAATCATTCACTCAGAACAATCATAAGAAAATATACTTATATTCTCTGGATTCGTTTTTCTTTCAATATAAAATTCTACAAGTCGAGCACGAACATTACAAACGGTTTTTAGCACTTATCAATAATCGTATGTATGGCGATTACTATAAGTTATATGTTATTATTGGCACTCAGTGTAAGGAATCGAATTTGAGCGTAGTGGTTTCTATGGATGATATTCTCGCGTATAAGGATTTGGATCCGACATTTGACTATACAATCGACGATGTTAAGTTTATTTTTGGCAAGATCGCTGATACTATGGAGCAATTACATGAATTATATAAATCGAATAACAAGGCAATATTGGAAAATAATTCTAATAATGCAGTTGGGTTCTCAATAGCGGCGTTCTTTACCACACTTAAATACGAGAACATCATATTAAATGAGCAAATACGCATGTACCTCGATTTCATAAAATTTTATCAGTCGTCTCAAATGGGTCATTTTAAAAAGGCGCTGACTGATATTACAAGGTTCTCTGATGAAATTAATGGAAAAATTCTTGTGAATTATCGAGTTGAAATGGAAGCTTTAGTAAAACCGCCGATTGTTCAATGTCCAGTGGATGAACAAGAACCAGTAATTGAAGATGTTCGAGAACCTATCAATGAACCAATTATTGAAGATGTTCGAGAACCAGAGCAAGAACCAATTATTGAAGATGTTCGAGAACCAGAACAAGAACCGGTCAAGGAACCAGAGCAAGAACCGGCCAAGGA
>JACCDP011410777.1_pt1 | contig 30383 bp, 37 predicted proteins | sample 7445841 | NCBI WGS metagenome assembly JACCDP01 (sample SAMN15323441, study PRJNA562643) | freshwater metagenome | isolation source: river surface water | place: USA:Blue River Watershed | collected 2017-08-17 | reverse complement strand
CGTTTTAACTGGTTCTGGTTCTGGTTCTGGTTCTGGTTCTGGTTCTGGTTCTGGCTCTGGCTCTGGCTCTGGCTCTGGCTCTGGCTCTGGTTCTGGCTCTGGTTCTGGTGCTGGCTCTGGCTCTGGCTCTGGCTCAGGTTCTGGCTCAGGTTCTGGCTCAGGTTCTGGTTCTGGCTCTGGCTCAGGTTCGGGTGTTGGCTCTGGCTCAGGTTCGGGTGTTGGCTCTGGCTCTTCTAGGTCCTCTTGCTGTGAACAATCCTCGCAGCCAATAGCAGCAAGAATTGAAGGATCTTTTAGGATCGAAGACATCGCATATAGCACTGCTGCAGACGGTCTATCGCAAACCGTTCCATCATAACAGTAATAAATATGTGTTGTGCCAGAATCGTCAGTATAATAAATGCATAGATTAGTCCCAGTCGCCGGAATCGCATCGGAGCAGCTGGTGATACCTAAGGTGTCCAAAAAGGCCGCAAAAGGCGCCGAAGAAAACAACTTAGCGTGTTGGCCAACTTGTAAGGTAGAACCATCACCATTTCGGAGACCGTATTGGTCGGAAATAATCATTGTTTCATGATGGCTTGATGCATTAAATGCACCGATTGCTTTTATTATCAGCATAAAATTCTCCTCTGAACGTATTTACATTGGTTATCGTTTTTATAATAGATATTTACCCGAGACCTTCGGATGACAAATGTTTTTAGGAGGGAATTATGAAAGCGAGAGCCGAAGATAGATATTTCCAGCATGATTGTTTTTCTGATGCCGAATCAGTTAAGAACATACTGGATTTCGAATTAAATGAAACCCATTACCGAAAGGAAAAAAAGAATTATGAAATAGCACCATGCCCAATTATCAAAAAAGAATTTTTAGATATAATGTTTTTAAAATATAATCTTCTTAAGAAAATGTACCTGGAGGGCGACAGTGATATACCTTATCATAAAGAAGTAGCGAAGATAATCGCTCAACACAATCTTCGCTTAATCTCAGTTGCTCTAAAAAATTTTCAGAATCGAGATGATTTTCTTGGAAGTGCTTATTTGACCCTGCTTAGATGCATTGATCGCTATGATTTTAACAAGGGAATTAGCTTCACAACGTATGCATCGAGAGCTTTATATCTAAATGAGTTGAGAGATTCAAAAGGGAAATGGACTATAGCTGATGAGCACGCTGTGGCCAATATAAGTGTATTTGAATCACAGGAGGATAATCTAGTTTTTAAAGAAAATCAAGCCATTGCATACGAGGCTCTGAATGTCCTTAGTGATAAAGAAAGGCTGATTATAACGAAATATTTTGGGCTTGATACCGAGAAAACTGGATTGCTGGAAATCGGAAAAGAAATTGGAGTCTCGAAGGAAAGGGTAAGACAACTAAAAGCACGGGCTATTAGAAAAATGCGCCGTTCGATGGGGCATGTATTAGCCAAAGTCTCTTAATACGGAAGGATCTATATGCGAATATATCTCGCATCTATAATCATATTGGTGTCACCTACTGTAGGGAATGCCATTGAACCGCTATCTCAAAATTATGATCCTGCGAGTCATGTGCCATTTGCCACATATTATGACTCTGGATCTGGTCAATATTATTATTATGACAACCAAAAAGCTACCTTCTTTGTCTTCGATTCATCTGAAGAGACACAGAAAGAAGAATCAAAGCTAGATGCAGAGCAAGAAGCAGAGTCCAACGGTGACCCCACAGGACTCATGCAAAGCGTAAACTATTATAGATCTCTACGAGGATTGCCATCTTTGATTTTCGATCCCTACCTTTATCATAGGGCGATAAATAACAATGCTTGGCAGCAGCAACGAGGTCTTGGTCACCATGACGTCCCTAGCGCCCAAAACAGTGCGTGGGGAAACATGGACATAATATCCGTCTTAAATATGTGGGCTGGCAGCCCAGGCCATGCAGCCACATTGTTTGGGTACTATACATATGGTGCCATAGCCTTTGATGGCTTATATTGGACCCTAAACGCCAGATGAATCTGCGAGGGCGAGAAATCGCCCTCCCTTACACCAGAGGATAAAATGCATATAGAGCTTAGCGAGCAAGAAAAAGAATTCCTAAGGATCGAACTAGATTATAGGCTAAAAAAATGTACCCCTCTTGGTTACCCTACCAGCAATAGCACACAATTACCGAAGAGCCACGCCGAGTTATATAATGGACTTTATAAAAAATTAACGACACATGACCACGTTGACTACATTCGGTTCCGAGATACGCTAAAATGAATATATTCGTATTGGACAGCGACCCAGAAAAAGCAGCACAATCACATGTTGATAAACATGTCTGCAAGATGGTCATAGAGCTCATGCAGCAGCTGGCAACCGCAGCCTACCTCAACGGGGCTAACGAGAAAGAAATGCCCCTAACACAATCCGGACTGCCGATAAAGCCAGCACATAGTAAGCACCCATGTACGTTATTTTGCGCAGCGACCAGAAGCAACTTTGACTGGGCGGTGAAGCACGCGATAGCTTTAAGCCGAGAGTATAGCTACCGATACGGCAGGGAACATGCTTGCGATAAAAAGATTCACATATTATCAAACCTTAGACACAAGATCAATCAGGGACCATTAACAGAATTTGCGCAAGCAATGCCTGATGAATTTAAACACAGCAATCCGGTCGAAGCATATAGAGACTATTATTGGTTTCATAAGAGAATATCTATACCCTGCGTATGGACAAAACGGGAAAAACCAGATTGGTGGTTAAGCCGGGATTTAATTCAATCCGATAATAGTCTCTAAAGCTCGGACCATCGCTGCGCATCTATTCTTTAAATTATCATTACCTGGCGTCTCGATGGTCATATAAGGAATGTTTTTAAGATAACAGAAGTATTCAAAGCTATTCTGGTTTTTAGGCCTTTTTTGGGCCTTGCTCTGGAAGATGACGCCATCTTCACATTCATCGCCAAATACTTTCTCTCCGGTGTATATCTTGGTATACGCTGACATTGCCTCTAAAATATCCAGAGCATCATTACGCATTTCATCATATGGGATATATATGTAACATCCATCATGGGTGTCATCTTCGTGCAAGTTTACGACTAGATCAGGATCTTGGGAATTTATGTAATACTTAAGCGGTTCGATGTTGTTATCTTTCAATTGTTTATTAAATCCTCTATTTAAGTCTCTTCCCAAACGATCTTCTCGTCGATCGTGCTTAAGGCCATACTTGTTTAGTAGAGGAATGAATGTGATGTTCACCGGCAGGTCTGCTTTATGTCTTTTTATGAAAGTGTAAATCGCATATGGTCCCGCCAATTCATTTCCGTGGATGCCCGCTGTGATTAAAACTTTAGCACCATTTGTGTTAGAAAGTATTAAGTCACCATGTGTAGTATAGTCCTGCCTGTGAGCAAGTATGCTGATTTCTTTCTTGAATTCCTTGACATCCATATGATATAGCTCTCATTTCATGGTTTTAGTTCTTTACTATATTTATATTGGGTCGCCCCCAATAGGTTAAAAAATATTTTAAACACTAATGGAGACGTGAAATGAGCATTCTAGATGCTATCTCAATGGGTGAAAAATTAGGATTTCCAGCGATATTCTTGATCTTTTTGTTCATCTGCTTTTATAAGGTAGGAAAATATATCGGGACACGATTAGACCCATTCCTTGATCAGATACATGATCTCGTCCAAGGCCACCATGATCTCATGAAGGACCTTAAAACACATATAAAAAGAAACGATGACTTATTGCATAATCAAATTTCTAGCACACAAGAGCAGCTAAATGTGTTAACAGAGAAACTAACCCTGTTGACTGATCTAGCGATCGAGCGTAACAATCGGATCAAAGACACAACTGCCTTATATGAATATATAGATAAAGAAATCAGCCCAAAAACTCATCCTAATATCTTCGATTTATGAACGATAACCAAGACATCATTGAACTTCTCAGGGCTCTTCTTAAAAAATTAGAGCCCGCTAATACTTCGACCCAAAAGGCCGTGCAGGAATGGCCTAAAGCCGTTGAGTTACCTGCCGGTATGCCTTTTGATAAATATTTGATATACAAAGAGTCTTTTTTAATAACAGAACTTAATCTGGATCTTAAAGGCAAGAGAATATTAGATTTTGGCTGTGGTAACGGGAAACTTACCGAAAGTCTATTAAATTACGACCCTGAATTAGTAATAGCACACGACACAAAGGCTGTTTCCTTTCTCGATAGTAATATCAGATTTATCGAAAATTTTAATGAGATCCTTGACGAATTCAGGTTTAAAAAATTTGATATCATCCTAATGAATGATGTGTTTGATCATTTAGTACCTACGTCCGATTATGAACGAGAGCTATTCATAGAAACTTTGCATGATTCTTATATTCGGCGATTGTCTAGCATTGTAGATGGTGAGATCGTGCTACGTTGCCATCCTTGGTTTAGCAAAACAGGTGGGCATCTTGCGAAAAAAATGAATATGGCATATATTCATCTCGTGTTGAATAAAATGGAATACGATGCGGCAAACATGGCGAATGAGGGTGTATACACACACAAAATATTGAATCCTATCCAATATTATAGAAATTGTTTCAATCGTTCTGGCGTCCAGATTAAAGAAGAGACCGTAAAATCTGTAGAACTAAACGATTTCATCAAGACTGATATTCTTCCAAAAGCCATAGCCTTGCTAAATGGTACAACAATGAATACAAACGTCTTAGCTGAAATCATGAAAATAGACAGTGTCTCTTATAAACTAGTCGTCTAACAAAAGTCTGATTTCATCTGCCAAAGCTAACAATTTATCAGCTTTTTGAAATGTAATGGTCTGTGCGTTGATAGGCATTCTATCGGCTATGAAGGTATGTTCTTTAATTTCTGATAATAAAGATCGGATCTTTTTGGTCAACGTGCTTTCGGGTTTGCTGTCAATATGTTCCAAATACAATCTAGTCAGGCATATACTGGGTTCTTCTTGGATGTCAAAATGCTTAAATGTACCGAATTTAAAATTTTTATAATGGTTCACTGGTAAGAACCTAAATTTTTCGTCTTCTAGAAGCAATCCTGCTTGTTGCATAAGATCTGATTGGAATTTTTTTGCGCGTTCTCTGAAATCCAGATCTACATCAAGAGCAGCATAAATCCTGGTTGGATATTCGGATATAGCTATATTCACATACTTTAAACTTGGTATGACTAATATGAGGCCACAATTTATCGCCTCTTCTAAGTCCGCCTTATTATAGTATTGTATAATACTATAAAATCCAACATGTTGTGTAGACATGTTGCTTCTCGGCTTCTATTTTTATACTAAATAATTTTTTTATCGCGTTCATGGCTCATATTCCTCATTTCAGATTTGTATCAGACCGCTTCATAAAGCATTAGGATTTATCGCGGTCTGACACGTATCTGAACGAGTTACAAGCCGTTGAGCCAGGCCAATAACTCAGCCTTTTTGGTCGGAATCTCGATTTGCGAGATTTCAACATCTGTTAGCTTTAGCTGATTTTGTTCCATAATATCGCGACGTAGATTTCTCGCGAGTTTTTGGGTTTCAGCATATTTGTTAACTGCTGATTCTTCGATTTTATAGGTCAATTTATAAGCGCGCATGTTTCTTCCTTACGCCATTTCGATAGCCAAGAGAATGAGCTTTAATACATATGGTATTATAGCTTTCCAATCAGTGAGTGCTTGGCTGCTAGCATCTCCTGATTCACACTGTGCGACAAGCGCTTCTAACATCGCTTCTGGGTCGCCAGATGATGACTTAATTACATCAGGAGCACCAATCAATTGAGCTTGAGCATACCCCTGTACTACCCAGGCACAATGCATAAACTCTTGAAACCGCTCTTTAAAAGCCTGTGATTTAGCTATCGCGAGGATAGACTTCACTTCTTCGATAGGAATACTATCAGGATACTGCATTAGACTTCTCCTTTCGCTGGAAAACACCTTATTTACACATAAGGAGTATTTTTACCGGCATGCGAGGCAGCTTCGTTAGATTGAAAAATCCTATCTAAAAACCATTCTAAAATCTTCCTAATAAAAAACCCGAAAATCGCTTGAAACAGCATCCCTAATAAAAAGCCGCTAGACAAGATACCCAATGCCTTGGTGCGAAGCTGATCTTTAGAAGCAGTTGGGTCGCTCTCATGAGCTTCGCGCACTGCGCTTGAGACTCTTAGAACAGCTTCACGGTCTCGCTGCAATTTACGGTAGCGTTTTTTGTCCTTGCCGGAGACAGCCATTAATTGTGGTAAAGAGCACCCATTTTCTCTGGCACATTCTTCCGTCAATTCTTCCCAATTCATTCTGGTCTTAGCTCCAGGTCTACTGGGCTGTTGTCGATGCCTATCTGTATGCCGTTGCCTTTGCTCTCGATCTTTGTAATAGTCGTCTTCAATCGAATGGGACCGATTTTTGCAAAGATTTTAACTGGCGGACTAAACACAAGCTCGCCATCAGCTATCTTGATATTAGATACTCCGCTAAAATCAATGGTATTGCCATCATAATCAATTTTGCCCTTTTCGAGCATATCTTTTGCCATATTAAAATATTTTTCGGGAATATCAATCTTATAATCCATCATTGATAGCAAGCTCCTGTAGCGCAATTTGCACCTGAAGAAAAACGCAAGCGACCGAATAAACCACGGCGCACGCTAGGTTCGGCGTAATATGTTCTCGGATTTACAGCTGATGTTTCTTGCATTTGGCCGCCCATCGCACTGAATCCAGCATGAAGATTATCATGTATTATCTTCATACCCTCAAGATTATAACCCTGTGCCTCAAAATTATGCTCCATTAGCAGATGGCTATAAATAGTATCTTCATTAAAATCCCATGTGTTATCGATAGCATAAGTTAAATTAGTCATCCGCTGCGGCAAAGGTGATAGCTGAGGCGTGGGCTGTGCCTCAGAGACAGCGGGCTGCGAAACGGTTTTGCTTGACATAAAATTATTAATAGTCTTACTAAGCTCAGTGATTTTTTCGCTTTGAGATTCGAGCGATTTTACACGGTCTGATAATGTAACAAGTATATCTTTCTGCTCGCTTAGCGCTCCCATCTCGAGTTTATGCTTATCCTCAAGACCAGATGCTAATTCTTGGTTAAAGCGATCGAGTGCTTCAGACGTCGCTGTATTAGCGACAATGTCCTTTATCCCAGTGTCTTCAGCATTGGCAGTTTGGAATATCACTAGCAAGACGCTCAGAATAAGGGTCACGACTCCTAGCGCACCGGCACTTATGCCGATGATCATTTTGTTCATCTCTATTTTAGACATTCTTTTCCTCTTTCGCTTTTTGGTTATATGGCGAATTATTATACCAATCGATTGGTTTTGCTTCCTTGGTCCCCATCAGCCCGATTGCGGCGGTGAACCTATCCCTCAACATCTCAGCCCAAGCAGATGGTGTTATCAGGTACTCGCCATCAGCATGCGAATTAACGCATCTAAGGTTTCCGTCACGATCATAACCCAGTACAGCCATAGCATGCCCTGATTGAGTCCAGCCTGGCCTATAACTTCTTACAATCCGGTCAGATGGAATAAGACTGTTATAATATCTAATGCCAAAATTTACCCCACCTCCACCACCAATAAAATCCAGTAATTGTTCGTGATCCTTAGGCACCTGCCAGGCCGAAATAGCCTTGTAAGGTGCTGCTGCTTCATAATTTTCCATACTTAGTATCTTATTTATTTCGGAGCGATTCGGATATCTCTGTGGATAGCCAGTTCTCTCTAGCAAGCAAACGCCGGTCTCTACAGCTAGTTTGCATCCGCCAGCAATAGTGGAGCCGCTATCACTTCCCAATAATCCATCGATTTTCTGTGTGGCTAGATATGCGAATATCTCTGAGAGCTGAAGATCCTCACCTTTAATGTAACTCAAACGCTCTAATACTGAGCTTAGAGAATGGCCCTGACAACTGCCGATTGCTCCCTGATTTTCAGTCTTATGCCAGTTTACTTCAATTTCGGCTGGTCGTGAGAAAGCCTTCCAAGATTGTGATGTGAGATTTAATTCTGGGAGTGAATCTAAGAATGCATGATCCTCTTTCTCCCAATTATATGCCAGAGGGTTCATTTCTTGTAACTCCTTAGCAGTGTCTCATGATTCTTCAGGCTCCAGCCACCGTTTTTATCAAAAAATTCTTGTTCTGATTTGGCGATTGTGTCGAATGCTACCTTCCGAGCTGGTGCTTGTCCGGCTGCCAGGAAGTCCCATATCTGTTGTTCTGTTTTTAGTTCACCATCTCTGATCTTATCAGCAGCAGATTCGTTATGGTTTCGCCATAATGATTCATATATGGCAAATGCCTGCGAGACTTTATCGTCTTTAGTTGGTTTCGGCGATTTTTCTTGGCTAGTCGGATAAAACAGTATTATCAGGCCGATTACGCCACTTATCAGTCCGATTATCTTATTCATGTCTTTAACCGTTGCTAGGTTTTCGAGCGAGTTTTGCTTCCGCTATAGCGACTTCCGCTTCAGTCATTTCTTGTTTGGCGTATTCCCACCATACAGAAGTGTCTGCGTTCGGGGCAGTTTCCTCGATGATCCTTAAATGCTCCGCGAACCCGGCTGGAGGAGGCGTGTCAGAACTTCGTCCAGAATCCTTACGCAGAAACTCGGTTGCGTTAGTTAGCGGGGTTCGCTTTTTGCCGGGCCTGGAAAAGTATTCAATCAATGTTGGAATAATCACGGTAATCAGGCTGATCAGAAGTAGCAACGCCGCTATGATATATTTCAGCATAGAAGATATAGCCCCGAGATCAAATGTTAGCTCTGCAATCATATTAATCTCCTTTAATGTATATTTAGACGATACTGGTTATTGCCCCATTTGTAACTGTTATCGTCTTACCATCATTGCTGGTGAACGTGCCGTTGGCACCAGTCACCTGCAAATAACGAGTATCAGCATAACTCCTTATCAAAAAGCTATTATTCGACCATTCTTTCGTAGGCAAAGCAGGTCCAGAGAAATAGGTCTCAGTTAGTACTACATCATAAGGTGTAACCTGTATCCCACGTCCGTATGCATTACCAGCACTAAAGCTGAGCGAATAATTAATACCAATATCTAACGTGGCACGCGAAGGTGTGGTAGTATTGCTATTCATACTAACACCGCCCCATACCCAATTAAAGAGACCTGTATCAGGATGTAAAATCCATTGGATATTTCCAAACCGGCCTGTATTCGAAAGCCAATCATTCCTAACGGAGTTAGTAGATGACGGCCCATTATTATTAAGAGTTAAGGCACTATACGGAAGGCCGCTAATCACGTTGTCGCTAAATGAATACACACTGTTAGCGGTGCTGCTATTCAAGGTACTTGTGATTCTGGCAAAGTTAGAATTCGCATAGCCATAAGTAAGCAAAGAGGAAGAAAATGTTTTTTGATCATTTATTAATTGCGTATCCCCGTCCACGACGGTTATACCGGATGCGCCGAATGTTGTATTACCCCGGTATATCGTAGGCGTAATGTTTCCGGTTATTAAATCAGATACGCCTAAGAATTGAAAGGTATCGTTGCTCGATTTTGTGATACCATCAAATTGATACCCTGATATAGAACTAAAGCCAATCGCCTCAGAATCAGCAACATCACTAGTCAACGCAAGTGATCCAGATCCGCTGAATGCGAAAGAAGAAAGGGAAGTGCCATCATAATCAGGGAAAGGAATAAAGGTCGAATTTGCTGTTGATTCAGTTAATAAGCCAGTGGTAGTAAGATTTCCGCCTAAATCAATTGAAAGATTGCCACCATCTGGGATTTTAACACCGCCGATTGTTGTGTTAGTGGCCGCAGGAGTAGTGAAATTGGCAGGCACGTCTATAAGATCATTATAACTGCCAGTGGTGGCTACCGTTGATAGATCCCCAGACAATGCTATACTATCCAGAGAAGACCAAGCTGTTACACCATCGCCTACTTTCAAAATATTATTTGTCAGATCTAGACCAAATTCACCAGCCGAGAGTATTGGATTTATAGATGCCCAATTAGAGGCTATATCTCTTCTAATCTGAATCTTACTGGCCATTTGTATTCCTCAATTATGCTGAGCCGCCGTCAACAATTGTGTCGAATGAGCCGGAAGCATCACCACCATCCAAAACACTTGTAGCTGCGACGGAGGCGCTTCCTCCGTCATAGCCGGTGGAGATGACCGGTGTTAGACTAAAAACATCTATGAAGCTTAGATCATTATCCGAGTTAAATTCTACATAGCCCCAGGCCGTTTCGTTTACGCTCGGCACATCTGAAAACGCATCGCCAAACGTGGCTTCAGTAATAGCATTGTCTGATACAGCTTGGTTTAGGTCGTACCTGAAATTATTTACAGGTCCATTGCCGTAGGGAAAGGTCATTTGGACGAAGTCCACTCTCTGATCCACACCATCAGCTAAAATCGATACTTCATCGCTGAAGATTAGGCTCGCTCTGCCTAAATCCAAAGCAGTGTCCAGTAAGACTTCAGTGGTACTTCTTACCTCTAATATCGAGCAAAGAACTTGCGAATAAGTACGATCAGCTTTAAAAACCTTAGCAGTCACTTTCCTTCCGGTATATCTATTGACATCAAAGATTTCCGATTCTGATAGAAACACATTTGGCTCATCAAGACTTTTTACTCTCCCGGAAGAAGAGTCCAGTCGTATCAACTTTCTATCATGTGTAATTATGCCCTGCTTAAATATAGCATTATTTTTAATCAGGATTTCTCCCTGAGCCCCTGGGATTTTAGGGTCGAAAGTCAGGAGACTGATTTCCATATCTGTACAATTCTCATAACTCTTCCAGTCTACTTGGTAAATCAAATTATAATCGTCTTGGTAATAGACTGAACCGCTGGGAGATATCATCTTGTGTCTCAGATGGACATATAGAACCTGGGAGTGTTCACTTTTGAATCATAAAATATATTTTAAAGGAGATAGAAATGTCTTATAACACAGCCGATAGGCACCAAGCAAGTTTCTTTTTGCTCGACATCAATAATAATAGGACCGCATGGAGACCAGTCGGATTACCGATGATAATGGTCGTCCCACATGCCCAGACTGTTGATGGCCTTCCTATCGATAACGCTCAAGTTAAAAACTTGCGCGTCTACATCGAAGACGTCGCGCAAAATGCATACGTTGTCGGACAAGACCATATATTAGCCGACGGTACACAGCTAAGGTATCCAGCGAGAGAATTATACAGCCAAAATATTGCCGTTTCTGAATTAAATGGATATCAAATAAATTTAGATCTTGTCGAATTCTATGATAAAAACAAGACCTTGATAACGCGATCCCCTGTTGATGGAGATCTCTTTAAATACACTACGGCCACAGGCATCCATGGCTTCATTGAATATTTTCGAGACACATTTTATTACGATCTAAGCGTTCTGACGATAGATATAGAGATACTGCCATCAGGCTATTATAATTTGATATATGAAGCAGTTTCAAATCCGAGAGTGGTCACCAGTTATGGCAGCAGCGATTTCCTATGCATTAACGATAATATTAACATTTCATCTTCTTTCAGATTTGGGTTTGATCATCCTGGTCACGTGCTGCATGAGATGTATCGACATACACCAACACCATATCTAACCAACAGCAAAAAGTCTGAAGATAGCACAGTGGCCTTTTATCGGCCCTTTAGCGATATATTAAATGACATATATGATGAGCAAAACCTGTTAAAAAGCATAAACTGGGTAAAGAAAACACCAGTAGAGATGATCCCCTACCTGGCCTACCTACTTGGATGGGATTTACCTTATTTTCCCCAGACACAAGGTGCAAAAAGCTTAGACTCGATACGTCGAGCGATAATAAGGAACACTACCTACTTTCAAAACATCAAAGGTTCAAAAAAAGCTCTAAAAGAGATCTTTAAATTATTCGGACTAGACATAATAGTAGAGAACCTTTGGTGGAGTCCGGACGGGAATGAACTCCTGAGACCAAACGGCACACCAGCTGCACCATACGCCGAACTAAAAATATTAGCCGAAGAGCAACCTCAATTAGACATAATATTTGGCGGAAGCGTCAACACTGATGGAAGCACTCTCCTAAACGGATATGACACAAGCCAATCATCGGCTACAATAATAGATCCTGAGACTAACGCACCAATAGGCACATTTATACAAGCAGAAGCACCGTTATTATTTGAGCCAAAGAATCTCAAAGTCATTAATTATGATGAAGCAATAACGGACTCTTATGAGGTTACACTGGAGGCAGTGGTAATAAGAGATCCAGACACCAAGACTGCTTTCGAAAACCTAATTAAACCAGCAGCTTCTGCTCCAGCAGATTATGCGCAGCAGAAAGTAGTAAATATAGATCCTGATTCAGGGTCCTTATTTATTAAAGAATTAGATGATTTTCTGCTGAATGCCGACATTTACGCTAGGTCGAGAGTATTCTTTAATGATATCTCAGGCAACATAAATGCTAGAAATGATTTCGGAAAGCAGCCAGCAATTAGCCAAGGCAGTTTTTATAACAGATCTAACAATGTTCTAAATTACAGCTATGCCGGTACGTTATATCCTGGCGATTATCTCTACGTATGGGCTACATACAAACGGATTATCATTGATTTGCCATCTGAATTAACAGATCTAGGCAGTAACAGATTCAATATTCAGATTTTAAGCAAGGATTTAGAGGAGCAGATTGACCCAAAAACCCTAAACTTTAGCCTTGATTTTCTGTATAAATTAAAGGCCTTCCATAGCCAACTACACGTTTGTAGGACGAGTGTAAACCTCCATGAGACTTATGAAGTCACAGATTTGAAGATCGGCGGAGATTCACCTCAACGGTATGATAATACTGATCTAGGCCGCCTACAAGTGCCACCTGCTATTCTGCCAAACCCTCTCTTCACCACCTGCGGTACGCCTGAAGAAGTGGGGTTTAAAAAGGCTGACATTAACCTGAGGTTAAAAAAATTAGAAGACATATCTTTAGAAATTCAAAATAGTTCTACTTTTGATGATAGACCAGACGCACCCTTTGGCGGGCGTATCCCGCCTCTACAAAAAAATCCAACAAGCTACCAATCGGGTTATGCAGGGAGCTACGCTGCATATCATCAAGATGTAATCGTCCCTGACAACCGCATTGAGAGTTATTCATCTATAATACATCCAGGCCCGAACGCTAACAGTCAATCAGCTGGATCAGATTATAAAGATGTGCTCAGTAACAGTCATGAGAGCGTCAACGGTGCCACACCCGGGGGTAGAATACTAAGTAATAATCGTAATGATAGTAGCTTTGGTTCTTTCACGATCGAAAAAAGAGCTGTGGCTCAGGCTATAGAATACCCTATCGCTAACTACTCGGATTATGCATTCAAAGGTCGAGTCGATGATGAAATACTTTATCGATCTGAAATTAATGGTATAGAATGTTATTCATTTGACCGAAATTATCTGACTATGGGTCAAGGATGCTACTACACATATCCTTCGATAACCAAGATGGTAGTACCAAACGAGACATTCAGTGGTGACGCACCTGCGGGAGGCTTGCCGTACGCCAGAAAAGACATATCCACATCTGATAATAGCTTACTCTCAAGAAAGTTAAGAGCTTGGGTCACCAACGGATCGGAAACAATCCATTACATGGACCAATCAGTTTCAAGCATACAAGATAGTCACGAAGCAATACAAAAGCCCGGGTTGAATATCCAAAAACTTGATATGCATCTTCCTGGTACCAGATTCCCACTGATGAAAAATCTGCTCAACGATTATACCAGCGACACGATAATCGCAAAGCCATGGGATGATCAATTCTGGACTGGGTGCGCTACCGAAGGTAGCTGTAGTAATCCTGGTAATAAATTGAATGCAGTAATTCAGCTTGACACTAACGGAGATGAAATTTTAACGTATGACTTTCTATATTTTACGTGTCTTGGTAACAGTTTAGAGCCTGATATATTAGATCTGGGAGTCGAGCAGCAGTTTGATAGTAAAGCTATATTCCATGAGATTTATACACATCAAGATACTTCGTTGTATGCCCAACTTAATCAGTTTGAGCATACACTTGACCAAGTGCTCACCGTAGATGGCTATGCTTTCAGCAGCGGAAAAGACGGTTATGATATTATCGATGGATATCCAAGCCAAGCCAATATTTTTAGCTTCACTAATACCGACATGTTCACTTATCAGGAAGCCCTTGATCTCTTGGGTTTTCCGGCCACTGGTAGTACAGTAAGTCTCACTTACCGCTTGTCTAGTGGTATATATGATTCAAATGTGGCAACATACCGATTGGATGCCGGGACATTGCTGATGGATGGTTCGACCATTACTCAAAGCACAGTTTCATCGAAGAGCCAGTTTTATGAAAATGGAATTTATGATTTCTCTCCTGATAGGGTCAGAATATCACAAAATATGCTTTTCTCTGAGACTATGAATTGCAGCTCGTTGTATCTAAATGGTGAATTGAAATCAATGTTGGAGATATTATGAGATCCCAGAATCTAAAGAAACCTGCCGACACAAAAAAAGTCACAGTTATTGATGAAAGACCGGCCCCTAAGAACATTCCGGTAAGGACAATACTGTACATGGAAGTAGGCAACTCGCCAAGCGCTGACGTAGCGCGGCTGGTGAAAATGATAAACGAAAATTATAAAAACAATGAAGCCGGTGTGCATTACGTGCTACCGGTCAGGTTTGGTAAAATCACCTCGGATATATATTTTGAAAACGAATGGCTAGTCGCTATCAGAGACCTTTTAGAAATAAAAGATGGTCAGATCGTACTTAAAGATGGAGCCACAGACGTGAAAGTAACGAGAGAAACAGTATGAATTTCAAAGAATCACTCGAGTCAATATACAAAAAGCAGGAATCTGATTTACTAGGAAGGCAATGGCTTACTACTAAGCAGAAGTTAGAAAGCTTGCTTCTCTCAAACAATATTCTGTCGAGTCAAAATGTGAGAGAATTTTGCTGCTCTCTAGAAAGTCTCACACTAGAAGAGCGAATGGAGTGTATTCGATTGACTTTTGGCGAGCCATATCTGGCTAAGGTAATGCCTATTTTGCAGCAGCTTGAAACTATTGAAAACGCTTATCGTAATAGTTGACCATCTCTCTGCTGACTGATAAGATTTTCTTCTTATAAGATTCGGGGATTAGCTCGAATTCTTTAGCGATTGTTGTGTCGAAAACTGTAGGGTCATCACTGCCAATCGTCACCGGTAATCCCATAGAAATCATTTTGTGTATGGGATGATCACCAATGCTTATATTTCTCATTTTCATATTAGATGTTAGAGCTAAATCGAAGATGATGTTTTTCCGCTTGGCTATCTCTATTGTTTTGGGGCTACAGTCTATGATATCTATACCATGTGCGATATTTGTGACGTCAAGATGATGGATTGCATCTTCTAAATTTTTCGCGTTTCCGACTTCTCCAACATGAACCCGAACTAGTTTCCCTGCATCTTTCCATTTTTTTAAATCTTTTAGAAATTCTTTGTTAAATAATGATTCATCGCCAACAATGTCCAGACCTACGAGGCATTCGGCTGCCCTATCGCAATCGATCAGAGAGAGAATGCTTTTCATTTGTATCTCAATGGTTTCATACTTTATGCTCAGTAATAATCCAAATTTACCAGGTATTATCTCATTGAAGGTATCGTAAAATAATTTGATTAATTCATGTCTGTGTAAGCTCATTGTCTTCAAATATTTTGTTATACTAAAATCGATTAGCGTGTACTCGACTCGGTTTTTTGATATGGCTTCAGCAACACTTCGAATCGTATGTGTTAATTTATGCTCGTCCCAAGATATCTCGTCTAAGATTCTAAAACAATTTAAAAAATTGGCGAAAGAGCCACCGTTGAAAGTGGTCTGTCTAATAACATCTTCTAGGGAATTCGCTAGAAAATAACTCTGATCTTCTTGTACTAGCTTCCAAATTGTGGTAGCTGGGATTGAACCGCCAAAATGAAAATGCGTGTCGATCATAGGTTGTTTAAAATATCCACGACATTTGCGGTTGTTCGTAGTGATCTGATTTCTTTTCTGCTAAAAAAGCCAACATGTATCATCTCATCGCTGTCTTTAGGCTCGTCAGAGGTAGCTTTGCAGCATACAAAGACGATGTCCTGACGATCGTATAGGAACATTTTCTTTTCATTATCTGGTCGGCATCGTATTCCGGTTTCTTCAAATACTTCTCTTACCACAGCTTGCTTCGGAGTTTCGCCTCTTTCGATGCGGCCACCTGGAAAACACCAACGGTTATTTCTAAAATCATCGTTTTTGCATAAGCCTAGCAATATTCGATTATGGTTATCTTTCACTATTGCTACTGCGGCCTTATACTTCATCTGCTATACCTCAATATATCATCCATATTCCGCTTAACTGATTTGATATTATCTTTAATCTGGTTTACAGCTTCATTATCTTGCTTTTGCTCATCATCTAATTTTTTGGTCATGTCTCTGATGGTCGTTTTTAATTGCCTGATCTTAGGCTGTACGATCTGAGTGTTCAGTTTTTTCTTCAAATCTAATTCTTTTTTGTTATTAATGCTGTCAGTTTCATATTTTTTTCGATTATTAATTGGTACGTTTACCGAATTATCTAACGCTGAATCAAGGCTGTCTTCTGATAAGCCCATATGTTTCATATAGGCGGGAGTCTCTTCGGGATTGGTCATGAAACTGAGCGGCTTTTTACGCTTCTTGGGCTTATTTAACTGATTAGGGTAATTTATGTCAGCGGCAGCCCAATGACCTTCGCAGATTCCGCTCAGTCTCATCTTTAAATTCCTTAGTCTCTATTTTTCTTAAATGCAGCTTTGGATCTTAGAGTTCCGCTACCGCTGGCTTTGTTCCCTTTTACTTGCTTAGCTTTTGCGCGTTTGTCTCTCACGAATATATCGGGAAATGCACTTCGGGGGTCGATACTCAGAACGCTGCATATTCGTGCGGCTAACCCAATGCTCGGGTTTCTTCCGCCCGGATCTCCGGGTCCAGTAGATGGTTTTCTAAGAATTCGGCTGATGGCCGGTGGGTCAACGTCGGTGGCCTTCGCAAGATCAGTTACGGTATAATGCAGGTCTTCCATGGCCCGAAGTATAGGTGTTCTATCGACTGTTGATTTATCGACGTTCAGTTGGAAATCTGCGTCCTCACCGTCATCATCACTCTTGTTATCCTCTTCGGCTTCTCTAAGGGTGAGTTTGCTTAGACCATTATATGCCTTCAATAAATCTTTGGTGTGCACTTCATAATTATCCGAGGCACCTTCGAAGACTTCTCTGTCTGTCAAGCTTCGGTCAGTAGGGACAAGCATCGTGTGACCAGCATCGGTCATCCAGACCATATACTCCCCATTTGGTATCGAAAGCGCTCGACTACCGATAGTATTAACATTAAGCATTGTGCCTTCGCACAAATAATTTTTTAGTTCGTTCATCGAACTAAAACTAGTTAAAGATGATTCAAGCAATTCAGCGAATTCTTGTGAACCAATATCTTCTAAAGAAGCACTGAGCTTGTCGTGGAAAGTTCGACTCATGATATTCCTCCATTAAGATATATTTGTAGAGGGACCATTATAAATCGAGTCCTGATTTTAAATAATGGTCAAGGTCCTCAGGGGTACCAATTCCCCACATAGAATTGACTTGATAGGTCGATATCTTAAGACCTTCAGATATTGCTACATTATATGAAGGGCATATGTAAAATTCACCGTTAGTGCGGATATCATCAGATATCATTTTCTTCGCTGATCGCACATAATCTCTACCATGAGACCAGTAATAAATTCCGACTGTTGCTATGTTGCTTATCGGATTTTTTTCAGCAACTTTTAAAACAAAGCCATTTTTATCGACTTCTGCGTAACTCCATTTAGGGTGGGTGTTATTGAATGTTAATATAGCACCATCTGGCTTATTCAAATTCATAAGATCGAAGAATCTGCCGGGGTCCCAATCCACCAACTGGTCACTATTAGCAATCAATAAGGGCTCATCGTTGTCAATATGATGCTCCGCCAATAAACTGGTGACTGCGGCTCCTTCAGTCAAACCAGCTACTCTAGTTATTGTGCAATCTGGCGATATAAGTTTTAAAACCGATGAAAAATTGTACTTAACATCATGCTCTTCTCGGATGATAAAATGGTATTTTGCTTTGATATTTAAGTTATCTATCACCTTCTGGATCATTGGCTTCCCCTGCACATTTATGAGTGGCTTTGGAAAAGCATAACCAGCTTTTTCGAACCGAGAACCCGCTCCGGCACATGGTATCAAGACATTCATAGTTGAGTCCTCCCATTTCAGCTTTCTCCAATAGTTAAAACAGGCTCTTATTTTGTCTATTGAAAGATCCTTTCGGCCTTTTATACCTAGGATTCTAGCTCCGGTACCGCCTGCAGATATACGGCCTACATAACTGTCTTCTACTATCAATGTATCATTTGCTTCAATTCCGCTTGCCAGAATGGCTTTTAAATAGATTTCACTGCTAGGTTTTGCCTTATGGACATCTTCGTTACTATAAATATAATCGATATAACCGAGGACACCCAAAGACTCGAGGGTTTTAACAATACTCCTACGAATGCAATTACTGGCGACTGATATTTTATAATCATCATAGAGAGCTCTAAAAAGTGATACCAATTCGTTATCTTTTTCGACTTCGGATAACAATTTCGAAGTCTTAAGCTGTTTTTGCTGATAAATAATATTGCATTCTTCATTAGTGAGTCGATAAGAATTCCGCAATGCATCCAGCTTGAGTCGAGTGCTTAGTCCATCAAGTTTTGCAAAATCTTCGTTAGACTCTGGACGTAATTCTAGGAATGCCTCTTTGAATGCGAGTCTGTGTAGTTCTCTGGAATCTATAAGAACACCATCGAGATCAAAGATGATATGTTTCATACACGCACTTTCGGATCATCATAGTGATTATTAGCAAGAACATGAAATATACTGGTGGGCCATTTGATGGCAGAATCGAAAAGGTATTTGCTACAGACCTGCCCAAAGTTGTCGCAGTTATCTTCAAGCCAAATGCGAAACACCCGCATCCATTCTTATTTCATACTTATAAGATGGACATATCAGCTTCTTCATATATCTACACCGGGATTCAAAATTATCGATAGACATTCTCATACCTTGAAGAGATAAAAATGAAGCCACTGACAGAAGCATACCGTCGCCTGATCGATGAGACTAGCACAGCCCCAGAAATCATCAGAGCGAGTTATATAGCAAAATCGGCACCAAGCACGCATGAAATCGGGTGGCTAGGACATAAAAAATTTAAAGGGACAAAAGAAAAAGTCCAAATAGCTTTTGATCCAAGCGATGAGAAAATTCGAGACGAATACATATATCACACACATCCAGTTCAAGGTGATGCTACGCCATTCAATGCTATGCCGAGTGAACAAGATCTTGATAGCGCGAAAAGTGTAGTCACGAAAGGGCTAAAAGGAATCGTGGTTTTCGCGCATCCGTATTACACAGTTATAACAGCTACAGATAAAACGAAAGAAAAATCGAATTACAAGCGATATATCGAAGCGATTCAACGCAGTGATATAGAGGATGCAGTTAAAGAAATAGAAAAATTAGGATTCGACATCGAAACCGGAAAATTATAATTAGTCATTAGTATTTAATATCTACAGGCAATATCATCTAGCTCTGGAAATATATATGCACTATTATATCTTCGAAGGCCCCGACGGTGTTGGTAAAACGACACTCATTCAGAACATAACAAGCCAATTATATGCAAGTGTGGACGGCAGGAGGCTTCACTCCTACCGGTTACCGGGTGCAACCGCTTTAGGAGAGAAGATTAGAGATATAGTCAAGCCGTCTGATCCAGCCGATACCGTCTATATTGATCCGTATACCAGACAGATTTTAATGGCTGCAGATTATAGCTCTTATTGCACCATGCTTAATAGCCTCAAGGACACAGAAGCTATCTTGTTGGTGGACAGATGTAATGAAATAAGTTCCAGAATATACCTTAGTGCCGATGGAGGAGAATTTAAAGCATTAGAAAGCTTTTATAATAGCCTTGAACGTCCTACAGCGAATTTTTTATTCGTTTTGTCAGGAGACCTTGACAGCATAACAAGGAGGTTGAATACCAGAAGCGTGGATTATTTTGATAATAAGCCAAAGGAATTCCATAAGAGAATCTTCGATTTATATGATTCTCTAACTGGTACCGATGCTCTGGGCCTACAACAGATGGTCAAAGCCACTAAGTTGGCAAGCCGTATTGTAAGAATAGACGCTACAAAAGAGCAAGAGGAAGTCGCGTCAGACGTATTGGCATACATTCTAGATGATCTAGTGGGAAATCAACTATGAACGAAGATTCACATCTTGATGATGTGTTAAGTGTGGATTCGAATCCTGCCGAGCGCGGGCCTTTGCGTTTGATGGATGGATATATACCACCTATCCAGACAGTCACCATCGAGTCAAAACTGATACATCCAGATGCTAAATTACCTTTTCGCAAGCGTACTACCGATGCTGGCTACGACTTATACTCTGTAGAGCACAAAATCATCCCGGCTGGTGACATGGTGAATATTCGAACAGGTATCATTTTAACATGTCCACCTGGATGGTATATGACAATAGAACCCAGATCCAGTCTTGCCATACGCAAAATCAGCCCCTTCCACGCCATCATTGATGCGACTTACACAGGCGAAATGATGGTGGCTCTGATGAATCATGGGTCGGAAGATTATGAAGTGCATAACCAAGACAGGATTGCGCAGGTTGTGCTTCATCAGCAATGTCATTTAAATTTTAAAGTGGTCGAAGAATTCAGCAATAGGTATAGTGGCAGAGGTTTAGACGGATTCGGACATTCTGGGAGATGAGCATGGAGTACGGATATTGCATATCATTTGCCAAAGTGGCTCTTGATAAGAATAATGGAATATCGCTAATCGGCATATTCTTCGGCGGTGTGACGTATGACGAGGACGAGGCGACCAGACTGGCCACTTACTGTGTGGACACAGTGAAGGGATATACTATCCTACCGATGATTTCGGAGATAGATGGACCTGAATCGCTCCTAGACGTATTGGACGATGCTACGGAAAAGTTCGAGAAAAAAATCAAACGGATGGAGGAAGCATATAATATCTTGAACAAGCCGATCAGGAAAAGAAGTAAGTCTACTTGATGCGCTCCAAAGCTTCAGCCATCCATCTCTTGCCGTGGAAGCCAAAAGGCAGATCGAGGTTATCTGACCCCTCAAATTCTATCTCTAAGCTAAATTTTCTGGCAAGATCAACGGATGGCCATTTATATCCTTTGCTTTCAATCTGCGACCGAAGGTTAGAACTAATATAAGCATCTTCGTTAGCAGTTGAACTAGGGTGCCTAGCTACTTCTTTACAAAGCTTATGGCTCCGAAGGCTGAAACCTCCATTACCGACCTGAAAGCCCTCCTTAGGCCACCCTATGTATAAAGGCCAAGGCGCACCTATGTAATCATATTCTAAGAACTCGTCAAGCCATTTTTCCGGATTTAATGGAAAACCATCATCCTGTATTACTAACACATGACTGGTGCAAAATTCATCCTTAATACTTTTTAAAAACCACTCGTTATAGCTCCCAATACCACATTGCTCGATTTTTATCGAATCTATACCAATATGCTTGTAATTGGAAGGATTATAAAATTTTATCTTATTAAATCGGAAACAATCCTGAAGATGCGAGAATATAGTATCATATCGATTATGGGCGGCCTCGTCAATTGGCCGCCCATCGAAGCAAATAACCGTTATCATATCGAGTGCGAGCATTAAGATATATCCAATTGACCGTAAGCGAACTCACTGAACAATGACATCTGGGATCGCACATCAAAACGCCGAAGAGTTGACGGCGGAAAGAGTCGTACCCCATATTTACCAAAGCTATAGCCAGCGCTATAAGGAATAGGGAAATAAGGACTTCCCACAGCGACTGGTGTGCTTAAGGCCGCACTCAGATTTGGATCAGGAGGAACCAGCAAACGATTCCACCATACCCATAACTGATCATCACGCACCATCAGTTCAAGGCGATTCCAGTATTCGCTAGCGCTACCACCTGTCACTGCTCCGCCTTCATAGCACACAAACCCCTGGACGTTTGCAGCCGGTTGAGCCCCTACACCAGTGTAAATCGCTTCCTGCTTATACACCGCGCTGACAGTATATCCTGGTGTCATGCCCCTTATCATATCGTCAGCTGTGCCAATGTTATCATCTTCATAAGCTCGAGACATGTCTAGGGTGCCAACTTTAAATTGCAAGTACACAATGCCTGTTGTGTCTCTGACGAATTCGCACCGAATGATGGTATTATTATACTCCTGGTGGACCAGCTCTGTGACATCGCCGATGGCTCCTGAGAATGGCACGTTATCAGATTTTGGTGCTACTAGGAATACACTATTGCTCAGTGATGAAAGATCATTGATGCCACCAATAGGTTCCGTGCCATAGCCGTCCACAAAACCAAACGTTCCCGCAGTAATATCAGATCCGCCCGGAAACATCACCTTTTTCTCATAATTAAAAATGCGGTTAGGGAATGTAGAATACGGAAGATTTCTAAGTGTACCAGATGGTGGTAAATCATCAAAGTCAGCACCGACGACTCTGACATAATAAAGGCCATCGATCAGACCGGTGCCGATAACCTTTAGATACTTCTCAGTATAACGATCGATCGCGCCACGGATCACCACATCGATAGGAATATAACTGTCTGTCTGCGGTCGGCCAACATCAATTCTCAATATAGCATTATTTAGATCTCTTCTATTCCATAAGTATACCGGGCGTTCCGCATAATTGTTCGTGGTATAACCGGATGGTGTCACTTTAAGACCGGGCAGATTAGTGTCAATAGTTGCCCTATGCTGAAAGGTCAAATCGCCTTCCGTAACACCAAGATTCTGCGCCTGAGAGAACGTCACCAGCGGATCATCAAAGCCTGTAAGGCCCCAGACCTCTCTCTCAAAATTACGAATCAGGCTAACCGATTTGCTTAGGTCTGTGCCGACAGTCCAATCGGCAGGAAATATTTCTTTTCTGGATATCGTTGTGTCACCGAATTGACACTGGCCAGCCCAAGTCCAAGCATAATTAGGATTAAATGTAGGTTTTTTGCTAAAAAAGTAAATTGGATCGCTGGTTTCCGTGGGCTTGAATGACCATAGGTCCACCAGAGTGCCAATTGGCAGCAAATCAATTGAAGCGTCTAAGACTCTGGTTTTCGGGTTTAATCCTGTGAGGCTGTTCTCAGGGTTTCTCCATTGCCATGAATTATTAGCTATAAATGTGTTACCTAGTGGTGAATTATTGACATTATCCCACATCCTGCAGACATAATTATTCGTGCTCAATATAGTGGCTGTATAGTCTACGACGACAGCCATCTTCTTCGTTAGCAAGCTACCCTTGTATAACAGTGCGCCATACAGATTTGCGTCCGTATTAACTTCGAATTCAAATTTGATCTGGTTTCCGTCAGCGTCTTTGCCCATATACCACACCATCTGCGGCACTGCTAGAGTGACTGATGGTGGTGTAAAAGCCCAGCCCACTTCGGTTATTGTTGAATTTTGATTATCACGCTTGAGTATTAATTCGTGTGATGCTGTATTAGGCGTTAAGCTATTGTTATATCTGGTGAAGAGGAATGCGGGATATGCTTCTTTTTTATTTAGTGTAGCTGATGGATTGTTTGGATCTACGATTGCTGATTCCGGAAATGCGTATATCTTTAGTTCCCCGTAACCATTCAAATTAGGTAATTTGCCGCTGCAGACGGGTGGTCTCACACCAGCTGGTCGAGCATCAGTTTCATCTTGAACCCAAAATATCTGGTTGCAACTTTCGCAGGCGCAATTCAACGGTACCGGACTATCAACTGTAAATCTGACCACATTCCCGAAACGTTCCAATGAAATAAACCCGGATCCAGCAGCCAAAATGATGTCGCCGCTCATCCAGCCGCCATCTTCTGGGAATCCTGACCCTTGAAAACCCAACACTCCCACTCTTGTCTGCATCAGGCTGTCTAAACGGCATTTATCAACGCTTGACAATAATCCTGGTGTATCACAAGTAGCGTTTGGTATGGGGTCTTCTGCAATGTGTGTTATGCCGTGAAAGCTTGGGTAAACTACTTGGCTCTCTTTGAAATAAAACGCGCGAGTCTGATTATCATATGAAAACCCAGTGGTGATACCATTTGGACCTTCAACGGTTACGAATTGACCATCTTGCAGGCCACTATAAGATGGTAATTTATACACAGCCATATTGGATTCTCCTTTTATAAAATAGATTTGAAGTTCACCATACCATCACGTAATCATGCGAATCGTTAAATCTGGTCCTCTTGAGTTTTATGATAATCTCAGGTCTGAAGTTTTTCTCATAGAAAGATTTAGCCTTCTGCGGGACATAGACGATCATTCTTTTAGCTCTAGCGTGGAATAATTTTATGAATTCATCATCAGGATAATATTGACAATAATACAATAATAATTCAAAATCCTCTCCTTCATAAGGTTTATGATTGAACCCTACGAATTCACCAAAGCCACGCCGAAAGGCTCTATCGATATTGTATTTTCTTAGGTAATAATAATCTAAACCAGCTATCCCACAGGCCAAAGCATTATACCCAAAGGACGGTGAAATATCTAGTACTCTGCCCTTGATATTTAGTAGCTTCAACAAAGTGTATAGAGCACCAAAATCCTTATAGAATTTTGTCCTTGCGCCTGTTATCCTTTTAGTAAGATTATTTTGGTTTTGGCACACAAATTTCCAAAAATTAGAAGAAGTGATTTTCCGATTGTTTTTAAACATTTCGTGGACGATCCTGTGCCTATCGTTCGCACGCTTTAATCCATAGAGTCTTGACGTGAAATTATGCATGAAGAAATGTTCTGCTATTTTATGCCCTGGCACTGTCATGCCAGTCCCATAAGACACCACTCCTTGAAGGACACCATCACGCATATATCTATTTGTATTGATACTTCTACATCTTTCTAGATCTTCTTTAAGGGCATCATCTGTATGAGAAAGCCTCTTATAATAATGTCGCCCGAATCTAAACAAGAAATCATTTATCGCCAGCCTCTTCTCTAGAATGTTAAACTCTTCAAAATCATCAGGGACTTTTATTTGAGAGGGTACATTAAAACTGCCATCAAGATTGAAACCGTAAACAGGTTTCACTCTGATATCATGTAGTATCTCTGATGTATGGGGACGAATGATATAAGATTTTCTAGAGGGCTCTAAATCATAATTATTAAAAAAATAATATTCTTTAATATTAGAAAAATAATGTACTTGTAAATGCCCATATTTTATCTTTATTTTCCTGACGCAATCAAACTTATACATCTCACGCACAACTTCGCGAATCCAAAGCGGTATTGCGTAAGATTGGCTGCGCCGGTGTATTCCATGCTTAATGAGCCATTGATTAATTGTAACCGTCGAAACACAGGCTATTTTGGCACATTTGCTGTGTGATAACCTTTGTTTCACATAATGCTCCATTAGCCAATCATAATCATCACATTTGTGAGGCTTATGAACTTTTGTGCCTAAAAACTTCTGTCTAATATGAAAGATGTTTCTTAAACTTAGACCAGATGCTTCTGATAGGTTTTTTGGCCCATAAGTATTGTATAATTTTATAAAGATTTCCTTTTCGCGCCAGTCCTCTGGCAGGGCATCTAGACTAGGATATGACTTTATTTTATGGATTCTTTTCTCCGATGGTACGACCAATCCTATCTTCTTCCTTAGCCTATATAAGCTGGATCTCTGTACCCCGGCGCACGCTGCTAGATCTGCTAAAGCTAAGTGATTATAATGGTTGAACCATGTCCTTAATGCGTTATTATCACCCAATGCTTTTCTATAATTCTGTCTAATTTCTATTTTAATGTCGTCTTTATCGCGCATAGTTTGGCACGTTCTCTCGGGCGAACAAGAAAGCAGGTTCTATTATGTATTTACGATACCTAGGATCATAATATATTATAGATTCTTCAAGATCTTCTGCTGCTTCTTCTTCTTCATCTTCTATTTCATTTCGGATATCTATGATATCAATTTTCTCTTCATCTTCTGGTTTTCGAACAGCATAAGTGGCATTTTGATCTCTCTTTAAATCGGCCTGTAATTGTGGGATGCTTACATCCTCTGGTTCATCTCTTAACTCTCTTTCGATCGCTTTGGACTGAATAGCTGCTCGTTCATCACTCTGTGAATCAATAGTCTGTTCGTCCTCAGGGCGATCTAATATATCATCCGTGGTCCTTGAAACAGCACGCTGCAATCGATTTAAATCACCAGGGTATCTGGGCATATATTCTTGCTTCATCTGCTCACGACTTTTCCTTACTTTATCTAATCTATGCTTTATTAAATCATTCGCAGTCTTTTTCTGACTTTTCCTTGGTATTAATACATTTTGTTTAAGGCTGCGAATAAATCCTGGGTTATATGTCCGGTAAAAATTATCGAATATTATCGGTAATATCCTTAGCCCTAGATGGTACCTATGATATAAATCTTTAGCCTTCAAAAGTCTTGGAAGCATCCGTCTTAACTGTGTTTTTTGGTCTGGGCTTAAATAATTTAAGTTAATACCACCTACTAATTCGTTCCCGGTATTAGGATGAATATAAGAGCCTAATACCAATATGTTAGGAGTGGGGTCAACTCTGTAATTTCCATACCCGAAACTCCATGTCGGAGCAGTTTCGTGCTCCGACAGAAGCTTCTTTGTCGATTCAAAATAACTCAAACCATCGTATTCATGAAATTTCATAAAAACATCTTCATCTTGTGTTGGTTATAAAGGTCGGCCAGAGTTGGTCGATCCATTTTGTAACCCCTAGCATATTCTATCGCAAGTCTGTTGCTCAGATATGTACCGATCGCCATTGCTGCTTCGCTGAGCAATTTTCTATCTAATTTATTGTAGCTCTCGAAAAGTGGATCTCTGACTATGGATTCCGAGAGACCTATCTCTTCGCTATATATCTCAGAAATCAACTTTACTTTTTTCATAGCTGATTCAGCTGATTTAGCGACCATCTGGGTGTCAATCACAGTTGATTTTAAATCGGGCACTTCGCCAGTGGCTAGTCGAGCTTTTAGCTTCTTAAGACGGTTGCTGACGTTCTGTTTGCTAATACCATATCTTCTAGCTATCTCGGCGCCTGACACTCCAGATACTGCTAGGTTATACATCTCAAGGTCTCGGCCACTTATTACGCCAGTGTCACCGAATGATACAGATTTAGCCTCGATCTCCGATCGCCGGGCGGTTTCGATGCCTAATTCTTTAAATTCGGAAATTTCATCTTTTAATTCTTGCGTAATATCTTCTATCGACATCAGACGCATACCTGTCTTTAGCCAGGCTGATCTCCAGAGACCGCCTGTCTGAATCGGCTCTATCTCAGGGTCTTCTCCAGGCTTCCACCAACCAGCGGCATCTCTAGGCACTTGGCTAGAGGCTCTTTGCTTACCTCTCCCAGGATATTTCTCGGCCAGAGTGCCTAATGACCTCAACAAGATTCTATACTCGTCGGGGGTGAATACGCCTCTGACTTCATCTATACCTGCTCCGGCTCGGCTCAAAAATCCGCCGAAATCTGGCGAGCTTGCGTACGTGTCTGCGAGATCTACCGTTAGACCTATTTTTAATATTTCGCTTACTGCTTCTTGATCAATGTAAACACCAAGATCATCTGCTACAGATGGCAAGGTCTCCCCTATAGTTAGACCATCGTCCCCCATCGGCATGTCAATAGATCGTTGACCAAGCTTTGTCTCTCTGTCCTTTGTCGAAATGGCCGAAAATGCCCCTGTCGTCGCGCCGGGGATATGCTCTGTTACTTCTAGCCGCTCTAATTCTGAAGCGATTTCTGCTTTGACCCGTGCGATTTCCTCTTCATCGCTGTCATTTATCGCGGCGATTAGATTTGAGCCGAATTCATATACCGTTGGAGTAAGATATCCATAGGGATTTTCAGGGCTTCTATCATACCTTCGATCGGAGTATTCTTTGTAATTTTCTCCGATTTCGGACAGCCCCGCCTCGACGCGAGCCGCATTTTTTGCAGATAACATGGACCGCATTGTTACTATGCCTGACCGCACGTCTGATGTGGTTCCTACACCGTGCTTAACCGCTCCTTCTATGGTTCTGGTTACCCATCCGATGAATGGGCTTCGTGAAGCGTCTCGGCCCGGCTTCATTAGTTTTACCAGTTCGGTCAGGCCATTCTGATAATTATCTGATATCTCTTGTCTTCCGGTTCTTTTGCCACCCCTGCTTATTTTGAGTGCCAACCTCATCAATGGGCTGCCAGCTGGGGAGGTGGGACCACTCTGGAATAATTTTGAGGGATCACCTGCGTAGGCTATTAACACTTCTTCTTCTGTCCACCTCGGTGCTGGTCCCCCGGGTGTGTAACCTTCTGGAGGTGCCAGCTCAGATGCTCTTGCTACCCATCTTGTTGTCGACCATGTGGGATTCGCTGTGAGTGGCCCTACAGTATGAAATAGGCAGTCTTCAGCGTAATCTCTTCGGTAGCTTGGACTTCTTGGGTTTTTCCAATCAGTCTCTTCGTATTGTTCTTTTAGGACTGATAGTGCTTTATTGAGTCTATTGTAGAACGTGCTCATATGAATCTCCTTGATATCATATATTTGCAGTTGACGAAAAATCTGCAGCTGCCACAAGGAAGCGGAGGAATAAATGAATAAGATTGCTATACAGAATTATCCTGAATTTGATCCTAAACATTTCTCTTACAAGTATTGTGTATACTGTTCAAAAGAGATCTGGAAAACACACCAAGAAGAACTACAACTGCTTGAGTGCTCTGAGAGAGAGAATGCAGGGTATTATAAAGTCAATGTAGGCATTGACCAAAGCGATGATAATAAGCTCATCGCTTCTATCGATGGAAAATTTTATCGTGTGATGCCTAGTACTACCAGAAGCTTGTTGGAGTCCATAGGATCATTTGTGTTAAAGAAGAAAAAAGTAAGCCGTGAATAGGCTTACTTTTTCGTGCTTTCGACAAATATCTTTCCGAGCGCGCTTCTAGGAGCTTCAGACACAACACCTGATCCCCAACCATGTTCGACGATTCTGCTAGAATAACCAGCACCTACTAGCGATCTAGCAAATATCTCAGCGTTCCGTTCGAATCTGAACAACGATTTGCCCTCGTATTGAATCGGCTTTCGCTTCTCTACCGGAGGCATTTCGATTAACTTTTCCTTGCGCGTGCCATTAGAGGTATATTCGACGACGATACGAACATTTTCTGGGTAATGGAAAAGGAGCAATTCTTCCACATCGGCGACTGCTTCGGCGAGAGTGGCTCGAACTGGTGTTCTAGCCACTTCTTTACCTTCTTTGACTATACAATATAATTTTTCAGCTCTGGCGTTACGGCCAGTAGATTCTTTGAAGGTCCTAGAGATGTGTCTTGAAAGCTTCACAACATTCTCTAGCAATTGCGGGTCTTGCCGTGATAATGCTTCCATAGCCCCTGCTCCTTTAATGGTAGGAGTGGTGTCGGAGCTATTTTTGGGTTTTCTTTTTATAAAATCTTTTTGGCTGCCCAGTTCCTTGTTTACACCTGCTTTGACCTGAGGCATTTGACCACTAGCAGAACCTTGCGGCAAACCCTTTCCTTTTGCTTTGTTCATCGCTTTGACCTCATTTTCCAATAGCGGGCGAAACCCAGGGAATTTTTCTTCTAGCCGCTGAATAGCAGCTGCAGCTTTTCTACTTATATTTTTGGATGAACCACCTATATAATAGTTCCAAGATTCATTTAGTGCAACGGTCACAGAATTTTTAGTGTGACCATGGCTGTTCTCAATAATACTTTTAGCAGATGCTAAAAATTTTTTCATGTTTTCCATAATGTTCCTCGTCAATTATCTTTTACTTAAAATAGCGATGCCCCGATATAAAATCGGGGCATGCTCCAATGGACGCCTATGCTAATGAGAGAAAGAAATCCTGAAACCGGAAGGGCATCAATCCCAAGACTCTTCCATTTCATCTTCACCCCAGCATTCATCCATGCCTTCTTCCATTGAACCACAGCTGCTTTCTTCCATCTCCTCGCCCCAGCCTTCATCCATGCTTTCTTCCAT
>JACCDP011295426.1_pt1 | contig 30386 bp, 28 predicted proteins | sample 7445841 | NCBI WGS metagenome assembly JACCDP01 (sample SAMN15323441, study PRJNA562643) | freshwater metagenome | isolation source: river surface water | place: USA:Blue River Watershed | collected 2017-08-17 | reverse complement strand
CGACCAACGGCAGCAAACTTGTCACAGTAACGGCGGCGGCGCACGCTGCTACCCTCGGTACATACATCACCATCAGTGGGGCTGCCGCCGTTGCTGGACTTACCCTGAACGGGGAGTACGAGATCATCTCGGTGCCGGATGGTAATACGTACACCATCGCGGCAACGTCCGCCGCGAACGCAACGACCACGGGCGGCGGCGCAGCCGTCAGCGTGGCGTATCAAATCAATGCGGGAAACTCAGCCTACACCATCGTGAGCGGTGGGTGGGGTACGGGTACGTGGGGTAGTGGCGGGTGGGGTCAGTCCACGGGCGTGGGTGTTTCCCTGCCCATGCGGTTGTGGTCGCAAATCAACTACGGTGAAGACCTAGTGTTCGCTCCGCGTGGTGGAGAGATTTATTACTGGGACTTTGACGCACCGACGTTTGCGCGGGCCGTTACGCTTGAGTCCCGTACCAATACGTTTACCAAGGTATCGACCACCGCCACGTCCGGGGGTGCAGGTACGACCATCACGGTGACCAGTACGCTCGACATCGACCTCGGTGCTGTCGTTGCAGGTACTAACGTTGTGGCCGGTTCGTATGTCACAGACATCGACTACACGACAAAGGTCGTGACCTTGTCAGCGGCGACCACGGGGGCGGCGTCGGGTACGTATACCTTCAGCTACTCAGGACGGTTCGTCCCGAACAAGACTGAAATGGTCTTTGCAGCCGATGCGTCGAAGTTCACCGTTGCGCTCGGTGCCAACTCGTATGATCCGACCGACTTCGATACACCCTACGATCCCATGCTTGTACGGTGGTCACAGCAGGATAACGTCTACGAGTGGACGCAGCAGCAGACTAACCAAGCCGGTGAATACAAGCTGACCATCGGTAGCTACCTCGTCACGGCGCAGAACACTCGTCAGGAAATTCTCGTCTGGACGGACGCGGCGTTGTATTCGATGCAATACCTCGGTCCTCCGTATGCCTTCGGGTTCAATTTGTTGTCCGCCAACATCTCCATTGCTTCAAGCAATGCGGTGACGACAGCCAATGGTGTCACGTACTGGATGGGCGTAGATAAGTTCTATCTGTACAACGGACGTGTTGAACCGCTGCTTTGCTCCCTGCAGCGTTATGTCTTCAGTGACATAAACCGCGACCAGATCAATCAGGTCGTGTGCGGTACGAACGAGGGCTTCAATGAAGTCTGGTGGTTCTACCCGTCTGCAAGCAGCACGATCAACGACCGTTACGTAGTTTTCAATTACGCTGAAAACATCTGGTACCACGGTACGATCAGTCGTACCGCGTGGCTCGATTCGTCCCTGCGCGCCAGTCCGATGGCGGCGTTTGCGGTACAGACCACGTACTTGAGTAATGACCTGAGCGTAGATGCTACGACTGTTCCTGTACTGGACACGAGTACGTATCCGTCGTCTGGTACGATCACCATCGACAACGAGCAGATCACTTACACGAGTAAGACCCCGTCTGCGTTCATGGGTTGCACGCGCGGAGTAAACCTCACTACCGCCACCACGCATACGGCTTACACTCCCGTACAGAGTACCGTGGCGAACCAAGTGATGTTCCACGAGCAGGGCGTGGATGATTACTCGTCGCAGGTCGCACAACCGATCAACGCCTACATTGATACGGCTGACTTCGACATTGGAGACGGCCATCAGTTTGCGTTTGTCTGGCGCATGCTGCCCGACCTCACGTTCACGAACTCCACGTCGGAAAACCCGCGCGTACGTATTGCCGTACTGCCGCGCGTCAACTCAGGTAGTACCTACAACTCCGTGACTGAACCGTGGGTGACCCGGGCGGCGACGTACCCGGTCGAACAGTACACGGGTGAGGTGTTCACTCGGTTGCGTGGGCGGCAGATGCGGTTCCGTATCGAATCCAACGAAGTAGGCGTGGGTTGGCAGATGGGTGCCATGCGCGTGGACATCCGCGCGGATGGGAGGAAAGTCTGATGACTGATCTCCTCCCTGTCGTACCCCCCAACCTGCCGTTGGCGCTCAACGCCTACGACCGACAGTGGAACGAGCAGTTCAACAACGTGCTGCGGCTGTACTTCAATTCGTTGAGTAACGCCGTCAATCAGTTGGCCACTACGGTCAACACGCTCTCTTCGAACGGCTCTACTTCGCCGCTGACGACGAAAGGCGACCTCTACGGTTTTAGTACGTTACCTGATCGTTTCCCCGTGGGGGTGGATGGCAAAGTAGTTACAGCCGACTCGACAACGGCGTTGGGTATAGCTTGGAAAGACCCTGACATCCTAGTGGGTAAGCCGAAGTATCAGGTGGCGGACTTACTAAGAAACAGTACGACATACATTGATACCGATCTGGTTGTTGACCTCGATGCCGGTATCTACGCGGTCGAGGTTGTACGCGGATTCACCCCCGCGACAACGGGTGGGTTCAAAGGCCAACTGACCTATACAGGCACTTCATCGAACGTCCTTATGATGAACGCGACATGGGGCGCGGCTACAGGCAATTCAGTCTTTACGGCGCTCCCCGCCACAGGCACTGCGACTACAGTTGGTCTCCACATGTCCCACCTTCGTGGGGCGTTCACAGCGGACACCTCAGGTACGCTTTCGTTTCAGGTCGCGTTGAATTCAGCTTCAGGTAATAATCTTACTTTCAATGCTAACTCGTGGATGCGGATCACCAAACTGACGTAATCAAGCTATGATTATCATCAACGAGCAGGGAAACTTATGAGCAAGCACATCCATAAAACCGCACAGGGTATTGCCGCTCTCGGGCGTGGCGAGGACAAGATGCTTGTCCACATGACCCCGCGCGAGGTGGAGGGTCTACAGAAGATCGCCCTCGCCTCCGGTGGTTCCCTGACCATCAACCCGCACACGGGTCTGGTCGAAGCCGGGTGGCTCTCGTCGCTCCTGCCGATGATTGCCGGTGGTGTCGCCTCGGTCATGACCGGTGGCGCAGCCCTCCCCATCCTCTTGGCCGGTATGGGTGGCGGTGCCCTCGGTGCCAAGGCTGAGGGGGAAGACCCACTGATGGGTGGTGTCATGGGCGCGATGGGTGGCTTCGGCGGCGGTTCTCTCGCCAACCTTGCCATGGGTGCGGGTCAGGCCGGTGCGTCAGCGGCAGCGCAGGCTGCAGCGGGGGAAGCTGCTAAGGGTGCAGCGGCAAGCGCAGCGGGTACGACCGCCGCTGATCTCGCGCAAGGCGCGGCGGCGATGACTCCCGGCAGTTCGATGAACGCATTGGGCGCTGCTACGCAGAACGCCATCCCGGCCGCTGCGCTACCTCAGGGTGTGACCCCCGCCGCCCAGATCGCCGCCAAGCAGGCCGGTGCGGACGCCGCTGCCCAGATGGGCGGTAAAGAAGCCTTCATGTCCGGCATCAAGGGTCTCGCCAACAAAGGCGGTCGTGATGCCATGGTCCAGTCGTGGAACGGTCTGACTAACTCCCAGAAGATGGGTGCGGCCGGTGCCGGACTGGCGGGGGTTTCTGCGCTCAGTTCCATGTCGGGTGGCGGCGGTGGCGGTAAGGGCAAGAAGCCCTATTACTACCTGACGGAGGCTGAGTACGACCCGAATGGCTTTGTGTCGTTCTCGCCCGGTACGTGGACTAAGAACTATCCATACGATGGTAAGTACTCCACCAAGATGGCGGACGGTGGTGAAGTCAATAAGACGACCTCCTCGGTCCCGCCTGCTCCGACGACGCCGTCCACCCCGGACATGGCGCAGTTGAAGAACTACTACATGAGCATGCTGCAACCGCCTGCGGTAACCCCGCAGCCCCCGGACCTTTCGGCGCACAACGCGTACATGCAGCAGCTAGATGCGTTGGTTCACAAGCCGCCTGTTGTTCCCGAGAAGCCGTTTCAGCAGCCGGTACCGGTGACGCCGACGACAACCAAGAAGAAGAAGCGGGTGAACCCTCTTGAACAGCGTCTTACCGGTGGGGTGAAGAAAGCACCCGTGATGGACCCGGCCAACTACCAGTACACCTATGATCCGTCCACGGGTGGCTTCACCAAGATGGCGGCGGGGGGTGGCATCAAGGCGTTGGCCGGTGGTGGCCCTCCCGGTGGTGGCCGCTTCATTGAAGGTCCGGGGGACGGTACGTCCGACGACATCCCGGCAACGATCAACGGGGATCAGCCTGCCGCGCTCGCAGACGGTGAGTTTGTGATCGACGCGCGCACGGTGGCGCAGCTTGGTAACGGCTCCTCCAAGGCGGGTGCCCGCGCGCTCTATGACATGATGGACCGCGCCCACGCGCTGCGAACCAAGCCCGGCCAGAAAGTGAACCCGCGCAAGATCATGCCCGTATGAACCTGCAGATCAACTACGTCCCGAAGGGCAAACTCTCGTACGTGCTACCGGCCGTGCTGCCGTACATGCACAAGTCAGAGTTCCGTTCCAAGGGACGTTCGACTGTCGATGACATCCTGAGCTTCCTGCTTGATGGCAGCATGTTCTTGTTCGTCGTCTATGACGCGGACACCAACACGATCTACGGCTATACCATTGGCAAGATTCGTCCGTATCCCCAGTTCAACATGCTGTCGATGAAATACGCAGCCGGTGAAATCGGTATCATGGAGTTGGTCGAGGACCAGATGCATGAGTTCGTTGAGCGGTTTGCGAAGGAAGCCGGGTGTGCCGGGATCGAATTCGTCGGTCGTCCGGGGTGGAAACAAACCATGTTGAAGAACGGCTACACAGCGAACACAATCGTCTACGAAAAGTTCTTTGACGGAGAAACGAAATGAGTAGTGGCGGCGGCAAATCTCCGAAGAGTACGACCACCACAACTTCGACTATCCCGAAGTTCGCGGAACCGTACGCCATGGAAATGCTTGGGCGCACCCAAGCAATGATCAATCAGGGTCCGCAGACCTATCAGGGACAGCGCACGGCCGGGTTCAACCCGATGCAGGAAGCCGCGTTCCAAGGTATCGCAGGCATGCAGACCAACCCCGGCTTGCAGCAGGCCATGGGCATGGCGGGTATCGCCGGTCTCGGTGGTCTCCAGAACAACCGGTGGACGGACCCGGGCATCTCGCAGAGTTACATGTCGCCGTACATGCAGAACGTCGTACAGAGCCAACAGGAAGACGCCGTTCGTCAGGCGGGTATCGCCAACAACAAGATGGGCTTCAACGCCGCCACCTCCGGTGCGTTCGGCGGGTCGCGCCACGCGCTACAGCAGTCGGAAGCCGACCGCGCTCTCGGATACCAGTTGGGCGACATTCAAGCCAAAGGCTTGCAGTCCGCTTACGAGCAGGGTAACCAAGCGTTCAACGCGGACGAAGGTCGCCGCTTGCAGGGTCTCGGTCTCACGGGTCAGTCGGCCGCGACGATGGCAGGTATCGGTAACGACCAGTACAACCAACAGATGGGCATCTACGGCGCACAGCAGGATGCCGGTGGTAAGCAGCAGGCGTTGGAGCAGCAGGTCTACAACACGGACTATCAGGACTTCGTGGACCGCCTCAACCTGCCGTACGAGCAGATGGGGTTCTTCAGCAACCTCCTGCACGGCCTACCGACGCAGAACTCGGAGCAGGTCTATGGCAGCCCCAACACGACGGCGCAGAACGTGGGTACGCTCGGTGGCCTAGCGAGTCTCTACATGTCAGGCAACTCCAACAGCACGACCACGAAGGGAGGGTAAGTCATGTATGACGATCCGATCAGTCCCACGGGGCGTGCGGTTCAGGCCAAGACGCAGGGCATGACCGACGACCAGATTCAGCAGGTCGCGCAGCAGTACGATCAGATGGGCCTCATGTCGTTCGACGACGTGATGACGCTCAAGCAGCGTCTCGACGTGATGAAGCAGAGTGGGCAGCAACAGCCGCCCCCGTCCACCACGGTCGCGCAGGACCTGCAGCGTCAGGCGCAGCAGATGCAGGGTGTCGCCGGTCTTCCGGTCAACGTCGGTAACCCGAGCAACTACGCACGTGGCGGCATCGTTGCGTTTGCTAACGCGGGTCCAGTTGGTTACGACCCGTATGCAGGTATGACACCTGAAGAACGTGCCACGTACGAGGGCAAGAAAAAGTACGGCCCATACGAGGGCATGTCTGAAGCTGAACGCAAAGCCTATGAGGAACGCGTACTGAAAGACGCGCCCAAGGACACACCTAAAGCAAAAGGCAAGTCGCGTACGTCACAGGCCAAGAATGCCCTCACCAAAGAACGTTCCTTGGGTGGTCTCGCCAAGGGTGCAGGCCGCTTCGTGAAAGGTGCGGCGGCACTCAACGCCGGTATTGGTGCAATCGAAGGTGCGACGGCCGGAGATGTCAGTACCAACGAACTCCGTGACCTCTACAAAGAACGTTACGGACGTGACGAGAACTCGGGCGTTCCCGGGGATAAGTTTTTCCTCACGGATTGGGCAAGCGTGCCTGAGGAGCAGCGTCCGTGGTATGCGGGGGCGTCCGACCCGGCTGTCCGTCTTCTGGCCACTACCGACGCTGTACTCGATAAGGGTACGTTCGGTCTTTCAGGTCTACTCGATGTGACTGATCCCTTCGAAGAAATTCGTAGCCGTCGCGGAAACAAGGAAGCGGCGACTGCAGCGGCGGGTAAGAAAGAACAGCCGTTCGATTTCAGTAAGCTACTCACCCCCGACGAGGGCAACGGTGGTGCAGCCATCCTGCGCTCTGTGGGTCGGTCGGGTGCGGATATGAGCGGCTTCAACAACGCTGCCACCACGTACGCAGACCTTGAAACGCGTAAGCGCGCCCGTGCCGACCGTGGCCGTGGCGCGTACTACGATGAACTTTCCGAAGACGCTAAGAACGCCGGTCTCATGTCCCTCTATCCTGAGGAGCGTGAACGTATCAAGGCGAAGATGGCTGCACTGGAAGGTGAGCAGCGGAAGGGTAAGTGGCTTTCGGCTGCGGATGGCTTCTTCAAGATGGCCGAGGCCGCAGGTCAAGACGGCGCGACCTTCATGGGCGCAGCCGGTGCCGGTGGTGCCAAGGGTACGGAGTCGTACCGCGCGTTGCTCGACAAGATCGAAGCACGGCGTGACAAGCTCGATGACGCAGACTTCAACATGCGCTCTGCGGAGAATCAGCAGCGTACGGGCCTGTTCAACAGCGCCAACCAAGAACGCACGGCGGACGAAGCGGCAGCGGATGCCGCGATGGGTAAGCGCGCTGACATTGGTATGGAGGCGAGCAAGCTCAACACACAGGTCGCTATGGCGAACGCGCAAAATGAAACTGCCACGGCAGTGGCCGAGTTCAGTGCCGGTAACCGTGACCGGGCCATGAGTAGCGTCAAGCGCGCGATGGCGATTGCGCAGAAGCTGCGCGAGAAAGCGTGGGGGATGGCGTCTGGTCCGCAGCGACAACAGGTCGAGCAGGCGGCTGAGAGCGTCCTTGAGTGGGGCAGCAAGATGTCTGCCGCCATCTTGGGTTACTCCGATCCACGCATGCCCAGTGGTGGCGGTAACGCCGCACTCCTTGAGCAGATGAGGGCCACGGGTGCGCTTGGCGGCGCAGCCCCCGCCACGGGCGCGACGGGACAAGGCGGGTTCCAGTATCTCGGTACGGAATAAATCATGGCAATCCACCGGGTCCAAGGGCCGGACGGTAAGATTCACCGCATCGAAGGCCCGGCTGATGCTTCGCCTGAACAAATCTTAGCCGTCGTTCAACAGAACCTCGCTGGCAGTACTACTCAAGCGGGCTTCGGCCAATCGTTTATGGAGGGAGCCACGTCGGCAGGTTCCCTCCCGGCTGCGCTTGGTTTCGGTCTGAAGGGTGATGACGCCTCCCGGCAAGCCCTGATCCAGTCGCAGCAGAGTGACGGTGTACGCACGAGTTGGGAGGACGTGAACGATCTCCCCTCGTTCTGGAACTGGGCCAAGCAGACAGCAGGACAAAGCGCCGGGTACGTCGCGGCCCCGGGCGCAGCGGCGGGCCTCACGAGCCTACTGACCAAGGCCCCGGGCGCAGCCAAGATCGCAGGCTACGGTCTACTTGGTGCACAGTACCTGACTGACAACCTTGGTCGTCAGGCCGGTGAAGGCAGTCCCGCCGACATTGGTAAAGCTGCTATTGCCTCAGCCGGACAGACCGCGCTTGACGCCGTGGGTATGCATTACTTTGCGCCTATCTTCACCCGCATGCCGTTCGTCAAGGCGCTGCTCGGGAAGGAAGCCGGTGCCGCTGAGGGCGTGCTGTCTGACGCGTTCGCCAAGGGTACGGTCAAGTACAGCGAGGGTGTCGCCAAGGGCGTGGGCAAGGGCATCGCGTTCGAAGTCCCGCAGGAGATCGCCCAACAAGCCCTTGAGCGATGGTCAGCCGGTCTCTCGCTCTCCGACGACGATGCGCGCCGGGAGTACACCGAAGCCATGGCCGGAGCCGCCCTTCTGGGTGGCACGATGGGTGGTGTCGGTGGTGCCCTTGACGTGCGCTCGACCAAGGCCGAGGAGGCGCAGAAGGAGCGGGACCTCGTCGCTGACATCGAGCGCCGCAAGGCCGAGCAGCGTGCAGCCAACCAGATGGCAGCGCAGGCGGAAGTCACCAAGCAGGCGGAGGCGGCTGCGGCTGCTCCCGCCACGGCGTCTCCTGCCGCACCCATGGCCCCGGCAGCGCCCGGAGCCGCCGTTCCCACGGCGCAGGAGGCCAAGGCCGAGCATGCCGCTGCCATCGCCGCACAGGCGCTCAAGGAGGCGCAGGCGCAAGCCAAGAAGGAGAAGATCGCTGACCCGAGCGCGGTGACGAGCGAGGCCGAGATCAACGAAGACGGCATCCCCATGGGCGAGACGAAGCCACGTGGGGAGCCGGTCCCGACCGCAGGCAAGCCGTCGCCGGAGAACGCCCTGCGGCTGCTGTGGGAGAACGCGGACACGGAGGGTCGGGTTCCGGGTGCGGGACTTGTCAAGCTCCTGCAGACGGGCCTCAACATCTCCAACGGCCAAGCCTTCCGATTGAAAGAAGGTTTGGAGAAGTCGAACCTGATGGCGGTGGACCCTACAACCCGGGTCCGCACGCTCAATCCGGCCACCAAGCCGACCACGTCCGTCACCACCAAGGAAACCAATAATGAAGTCCTCCCTGATGGTGCACCTGTCGTCCTGTCCGACCCTACCCAACCTAACGTTGGAACAAATGTCGCAAGCGATGTGGTGCCTGCATCAGCAGCAGCCCCCAAGGGAAGCGCCGCTGACGCAACTCAGTCCGTTGGAGTGGCAGTTGGTAGCGCACCTTCTGACCAGTCTGCTGAAGGAGAAAAGCAAGACAAGCCTGCACTGACCTCGGCCAAGAAGCCCAAGGCCAAGCCGAAGGCCAAGGTTGAGCCGAAAGTTCAGGCACCAGAAACTGTACTGCCCGCCGGGCCTTCGATCACTGGCGGAGTGGATACGAATCTTCTCAGTGATGAGGAACGGACGCGGCTCGAACAATCGCCCAACGTCGCCAAGAAGTGGCGGACGCCGATGGCCAAGCCTGCTCCGGCTGAAGTCACGCTCGATGACGACACGGCGCAGTTCCTGCAGCAGGTCGAGGAGACCCGCAAGCGCGTACCCGAGAAGCGTGCGGAGGCATTGCTGCATCGCAACCTGCTCGACACGTTGTCGAAGAACATCAAGCAGGGCCGACCGGTTACAGACCGGGATCGCATCAACGTCGAGCGCATCGCTGAGAAGTACAGCCCCACCGCGCCCGTGGCGCGTGAGCGTCTGGAGCCGGGTAAGCCGGATTCGACCATTCGTGAAATCCTTCAGCGACCGGATCGCAGCAAGGAGACGTTCGAAACCACGGACAGGGAAGGCAACACGGTCAAGCGCAACTACCCGCGCAAGATCGAGGAACTGCTCGACCACATCATCGGTACCAACCCGAAGAGTGCCTTGGCTGCCATCGCCAAGCAGATCAAGGATGTGGTCGATATCGACATGACCGAGGAGGGGAAGGTCTACCCCGAACAGGTCGAACGCGTCAGGGAACTGCGTAAGCAGGGGCAGCCACTCAATACGTCGTGGGAAGCGGATAAGTTCCGCAAGACCCGGGGCAAGGAACGGTACGCTGATCCCTATCTCGATGTGTCACTCAAGACCGGTGAGTACCGGGGTGAGCGTGACCGTGGCTTTGAAAAGTTTAAGTTCAAAGTCGTCATCGAAGGCCAAGAAAAGAACGATCAGGAACGTACAGCCATCGCCAAGCTGAAGCAGCAGGGCCACCCCGCGATGTACAAGTCGCGGACCAACACCTTCTACTTCACCCAAGGCGGGATGGACGCCAAGACAGTCACGCATGAACTACTGCACGCGTACACGGTGGGTACGCTCTACCGCTACCAGACGGCCCCCGAGACGCTGTCAGCCGAACAAAAGACCGCCGTGCGTAAGGTGGTCGAGGTCATGCGTGCGGCCAGTGCTACGTCACTGAAGCAGCGGTTCCCCGAGGCGTTTGAGAACGTCTACGAGTTCGTGTCGTATGCCATGACCGAACCGCAGATGCAGGCCGAACTGAAGAAGCTCAATGTCACGCCGTACTTCACGCGTGCACTGGGTGACACGCGTCCCATCGGTGAACTGAAGAAGAAGTTCCGTGCACAGACGCTGTGGTCGGCACTGACCCGGGCCATCGCCCGGTTGGTTGGTTTCCGCACCCTGAAGGAAGAGGGTGCCGCTGCCGACTTCGAAGGCAACGCCATGATCGAGTTGGCCGAAGCGGTCAGCGACATCATGACGGTGCCGGAAGGTATCCGCACCGAGAAAGGTAAGGCTCGCGCACCGAACCTCTACAAGACAGACGGACCGCGCTTCAAGGCGTCGAACAACGTTGACCTGACGATGGATGAACTCGTACGTCATGACGTGGAGAAGTCCATCGAGGAACACGACCGCACGCGATCTATTACTGACGAAGTCAAGTTCATCGCATCGCCCACTGGGTGGGAGAAGCTGATCACGCGCTTCCAGAACGACCGGCGCGCGGCGAAGATTCTGCAGGACGGGATCGAGCTTGCAGGCAGGCTCAAGTCCACGGGCTTGGATAAGAACAATCTGTACGACGCCCTCACGCTGTCGTCACAGGTGGCGCACTATGCCATGACCAAGTTCCTGTTCCACCCGATGGATGCGGTCAACCGCACCGCCCTTGCCTACGCACAGGCCCGGGGTGTCAACGTACGTACCGCCCTTGCGGAATTGAATGCTTACCTGATGGTGATGCACGAGCCTGAGCGCCGTCACACCAAGTACCTACTGAACGCGCCGTTGGAGCAGAACACGCCGTTCAAGCTGCGTACCGGCATCCCCGAACTCGACGCTGAGGCGCGTACCGCTTCCGCGCACCGCAAGTTCATCCGCCAGAACATGATCGCGGACGGCGTGGGCATGAAGAACGCGACCGAGACCCAACTGCGGTCGGTCCTTGAATCACTCGTGGCCAACCACCGTGACACGTTGGGCGAGTCCCCGATTGCCTTCACTGCCACGCAGCGGAGCGACCCGTCTGTCCTTGATGAAACCAGTGAGTTTTACTCCGTGGTGGGTTACACCCCGGCCACGCTTGAGAACATCCGCAAGGACTACGAGGCCAAGTACGCCAAGCACGGGGCCGAGATCGACGCCATGCGTGCGGCCATGCGCGAGTTGCAGGACGCCACCAAGGAACTGAGCAAGCAGTCCAACTACTGGTCGGAGCCGGTGGAGCGCGTGCAGAAGTTCTACGGGTGGGAGAACTACGTCCCGTTCAAGGGCAAGCCCGAGTACGACGAGGAGTTCGAACGCTTCGGACACAAAGGTGGTGGTGGCTACGAGTACGTCGAGAACCAAGAAGCCTTCGGTGGTCGTCAGTCGGAATCCGAGAACGCCATCCTGCAGTCGATGGTGGACGGTGCGCGTGCAGCCCTTCGCTATGGCCGAAAGGACGTACCGCTGACGATCAAGAACCTAATCGAGCAGGGCTACCTGAATGGTAAAACGGCCAAGAAGAAAGACGGTAAGGAAGACCCCAAGCGCATCATCAAGTTCTCTGACCGCTACACCGGTAACGAAGACCCGGAACTACTGAAGGGTGAGAACAACGTCTTCCTGTACCGCCCGGACGGCACCATCGAGGTCCTGCAGATCGGGCCGGACCTGCGTAGTCGTGCCGTGCGTGAAGCCGTGCGCCGTACCTACCGGGAACCCGCACCGTTCTTCAACTTCATGAATCAGGTCACGGGCGCGATGGGCCACATGCACACGCGCTACAACCCGGCGTTCGCTCCCTACAACTTCGTCCGCGACATGCTCACCAACGCCTTCAACATGAGCGCGAAGCTTGGCGGTGGGGTAGCGGCTGATTACGTGAAGCGTATGACGAAGCAGGTCGTCACGGGTGGCATGGGTACAGCACGTAAGGTGGCGTGGTTGTACGCCAACGGTCGTGTGGCGGAGATCGAGCGGCTTGCGAAGACCAACGCGTTCGCCCGGGACATCCACGAGTACTTGGAGACGGGTGGTCGCGTGGCCTACATCCAAGGCATCTCAAGCAAGGGTCAGTTGGATCAACTGATCAAGGATGCCGGTGAGTCTGAACTACAGCGCCGCTACAACGTCTTCACCAAGTACGTGGACACGTGGTCGGACCTGTTTGAACTGACGGGCCGTGCGTCGGCCTACTCGACGTTCAAGGCGCAGTACATGGCGGACGGCATGAGCGAAGCTGACGCCAAGGTGAAGGCTGCGGCAGACGCCAAGAACCTCGCCAACTTCGAACAGATCGGTACGCGGGGGCGCGAAGCCGGTGCGTTCTTCATGTTCTTCCGTCCCGCTGCCACGGGCGCGGTGGCGGCACTCGATGCCATCCGACCCTTGCTCGTCAGCAAGGAGAAGTACCTTGAGACGCTGCCTGAGAAACTTCTCAAGGAAGACAAGGCAACCATCGAGAAGACGTACGAGGAACATCGCCTGCACGCGCGTAACACGCTGCTTGTCCTTGCCGGGACGGGTATGGCGTTGTACACGATGGCGCTGCTCGCCGGTCAGGCGGCGGGAGATGAGGACGAGTACCCGCTCTCCGACAAGCGTAACCCGGTGGCGACGGACGACCCGGCCGTCTGGACACGTAACCTGCGCCTGCCGATGCGACTCTTCGGGTTGGACAGCACCAACTTCCTGCAGTTGCCGTGGGGCTTCGGTCTTGGTGCATTCATGTCAGCCGGTGCCCAGACGATGTTCTTGTTGACGGGTAAACAGTCTCTAGGCGACTGGATGGGCAACACGTTCAATATTGCCCTCGACTCGCTCGTGCCGCTGCCGGTCTCACGCATCAACCCAACCGACAACCCGTCCGGGTGGTTCCTCGACTCGATTGCACCGTCCATCGTGCGTCCGTTCTTCGAATACGAGATGAACCTCGACGGTCTCGGCCGCGAGATTTATAACGACCGCACGACCAAGTACGGCGATGCCATGCTCGGTGGGCAGAACGTCCCTGAAGGGTACAAGTCGCTCGCGCAGTACCTGTCGGAGGTCACCAACGGTGGCATCGACGTGCAGCCGTCGTCGCTGTACTTCTGGGCCAACAACTACGTGGACGGCTTCGCACGTACTCTGCAGATGCTCAACAGCGCATCGCTGACCATGGGTGGCGAGAAAGACTACGACGCGAAGACGGACTTCGCGTTCGTGTCGAGCTTCGTTGGACGTAAGGGCAACATCGACGCACGCGAGTACGCCTCGGTCGAGAACCAGATCAAGGAGATGGACAAGCGGCTCAAGATGTTTGAGAACAACCCTGAGCAATTGGGTCGTTATCTGAAGCGCAACCCTAACGCACCTATGCTCGTGGACTTCTATAACAAGTACACGAACCGTGATCTCAAGGAAGTCCGTAAGGCACTGAACGAAGTGCGTGCCGACAAGAGCCTGACGGTGCGGCAGCGCAAGGAATACTCTGACGCGCTGAACTTGGTACAGAACTACCGCAAGCGTCTCGCACTCGACTATCTCGCGCAACACGGCGTAACGCCATAAAAAAGGGCCACGAGTAATCTCGTGGCCCAAATCCGATTGCGGGGGAGGAGTGCAATCGGGAGTGCGAGGAGATACTAGCGCAGAGTCACTTCGTGCGCCATACCCTCACACCGAGGATACCGTCCTTCATCATGACGTAGCAGCGCGTGCGTATTCCCGCCGCCTTCGCACGCTCTTGGATTGTCGCAAGCATGACAGCCGGTTTCAGGGTTGGCACAAAGAAACTCTCACCCACGCTCATACCTTCAAACGGGAACAGCCACACTGGCTCACCGAATAAAGGGTCACTGCTTGGGTTCGTCGGCGGACTTGAGGGCTGCTCGGATGACATCGTTAGGTAGGTCGAACTTGAATCCGTAACACGAGAGCGCAGCCAACTGCATCCCGGCCTTCCATCCCGCCGTCAGACGCATCTTACCGACGAAGGTCAGTAAGCCCTGCTTCTGCATGGCGTTCTCAAACTCGCGGCTGCTGATCTGCAACTCGGACAGGAACTTCTTGAACTCCGACTTCGCCACGAACAGCATACCGGTATGAATCTCACTACGCGCCATGATCTTGTTGCGCGGCTCGCTTGTCACTTGGTTGTTCTTCATGATCAACACGTCTGACTGGTGCGCGTAGATGAACTGCGACACCAACGCCTCGTAGTCACGGAAGTTGATCTGCACGGTGTGGTTGCGGATAGCGAGCATCTGCGTCACCACGGAGTTGAAGATACGGTCGAGATCGTAGGACACGATCCCTGCTTCAACGGCCAACTCTCCGGCAGCGAACGTTGCCGCGACTAGGTTCTCATAGAACCTGTACGCAGTGTCGGCCCCAAAGTCAGTAATGAAACGATTACCCCACTTGTTGATGAGCCGCTTGATGTGGTCGTCACCCGCCTTGAAGCAATGCTCAACGAAGCGAGGTCCGGCATGTCCGTAGTTCTCGTGGAAGACGTTGAAAATCTTCTTACCAAGCTCGGGATGATCCTGCATGGGCTTCGGTTTCGTTACCGCGAACTCCACGACACGAGCTACCTCGCCATCCGGGTTCGCCTTCAGGTCGGTGAGCTTGTCGTATATGGATTGGTTAGATGTCATGAAGTTGATCAACGACGCCGCCATCTCCAACTCTCGCTCTGCGTTCACCGATGCCTGCATCCTGATCTTGGCTTTACCGTGCGAAATGCGGTGAATGAGGTTGGAGAGTTGATCGGGCCGCTTGTTGGATACCTCATCGCACCCGAGGGGAAGGTTTTTGAGGCCCAGATAGCGGCCAATCATCCCGTTGTCAGTGGCGTCGAAGACGCTCAAATCCACGGGATGTCCCCAGATACTTATCGCGCCATAGAGACTGCCTGTCTTGCCGCACCCCGACTCGCCCGTGAAGCATACGGTGACGCCGTTGGTCGAGGTCATGTGCATTAGCGTGGAACCGAAACCAGTTAGCAAACCGAACGCGTACGTCTCAAAGTACGGTTCGTTCAGCATGTTGGCTGACTGCTGCCAGATGTCGAAGCTCCCGTACGGCTTCAGTAGCTTGGCGATGCCCCGTACGAACGGTGAGGCAGCGGCCTGCAGTACACGCCCGTCACGCCGGATTTCTTGGTTACCAATGACGAAGGCATCGCGACCCTCGGTCCAACCCATCTGCATCCGCATCTGCTCTGCGGAGTTGGAGTCGATGAGGTAGTTACCCCACTTGTTCACATAGTTCATTACCAGATGCACCATTTGTGGTTCGTTACGAAACAGCACACCGTTCTTGCCTACGATCTCCTTGAAGCGGTCGGGCAGGTAAAGGTCTTTCATCGGCAACAGGAACTCGCGCGGCGCGTCGTGTGGCAACGTGGCGCGCATCAGCAAGCACTCACCATCGGAAGGGCTGTACATCCGCTTCACCGGGTACAGGTCGTGCCGAATGATCAGGATCGGGTCGGCCTGAATGACCTTGCCCGACTTGTCCTTCTCAGGCGGCGGTACGTAATAGATACCACCGTTCACGCCTCGCTGATACGGCGACAACGACTTGGGCAATGGCGTCACGACCGAGAGCGTCAGGTTCGCAGAAGAACTTTTGAACGGGTCGCTGCCCGACGTGGGCGTGGTAGACGCGGTCGATGCAGGAGGTTCCGGGGGCTGACGGAGCTTGCGGCCGATGGGTAAGGGATTCGTTACCTGACCTCGGAACGGACAGCCATTGCAACCACCCGGGTTGTGGTTTTCAAACTGCTCGCAACTCTGCGGCTTGTTCAGCGTCTGCTCGGCCTTGCGGATCGTGGCATCGCGGTTGTATCCCGGGTGATCTTCGGACAGCGTGTGGATCGCTGTCTCCCAGTCTTCGCAGTGCCGCGCGATAGACAGCGCGGCGTACCACATGGGTTCACTCAGGGATGAACTGCTAATAAGGCAATGGGCGATCTGCGCGCAGCCCGACCCTTCCAGACTCTTCACCGCAATGTCTTCGAACAGTGTTTCGAAGTTGTCGGTCTTCAGTATCTTGCGGGTGTCCTCGTCCAGTCCCTTCTCGACGGAAGCAAGTATTTCGAAAACGTCGGGTTCAGTTTCGCCTAAAAATTCCTTGAATACGTCGAAACTATAAATCCCTACATTTGTGTTGATTAGTGACGTTTCACGTTCAAGTCCATGCTTGTAGTTAATCGTCCCCGCCGCGCGCATGATGCGTGCCGCGTCGGCTGTCACCACGGGGTCGATGTGCAAGCCGCAATCGAGACAGAATTGCTTGAACCGCTTGGCGTAGGGCCGCCACTCGGCGGCAGGCACGTCCCGATCAAGAATCCAGTATCCATGGATACCACCCCCGGAATTCACCATCACGGGTGGGGGTAGTTCGAACTTACTACAGAAATCGGTTAGTGCCTTGATGGCGTCGTCTTGTGTGGCGTAAGGTTTTCCTTCACCACAATCCAGATCGACAAAGAACGAGCGTACGTAGGCCGCGTTGTCGGCAAGACGGCTGTGATTCTTGAACGTGGCGGGGGCGATGAAGACATTGACCTGAGCCTGCACCATGTCAATGACATGGTTGAACAGTTCGTCCAGCGACTCAGCGAATACGTTAGTGACCTTCCCCGTCCTACTGCTAATTCCGGTGGCGCAATAGACTCCTTGCGCCGGGAGCATCCTCTCGTAGAAGTTTCTCACCGGGTCTCCAACGAGACACGGCGGGGAAAACCCGCCGTGTCCCACACCTTAGTTGTTAGTTATTAGCTTCTGCTTGAGCGTCGGTCTCCGGCGCGAGCAGCGCCGTGACGTACCGCTTCGCATCCACCATGGTCCGTGCAGGCAAGGCACCGTTCTTCAGATCATGCTCCACCAACGTAATGAAGCGAATCACATTACGTCGGCGGAAATCACGAATCTGTCTGCCACGAAACCAATAGAACACGGTGAGCTTCGTTACGCCTAGTGCCTTCGCTACGTAGGTCATCGGGATGTTGGCCTTGACGCAAATCTTGGCCAGTTCGATGCCCAGATCGTTCGCTAGGTTCTCGTCGTCATGAAGCTTCCGTAGAAACTCCTCGCTGTACGTTCGTGGCATAGAACACCCTTACCCCTTCTTGGACCACTTGGCGATCACGGACGTGACATCCTTCTCCGGCATCGGGGTTGCCTTCGTGGTCTCACGCAGGGTCGGCTCCGCGAACGTAGCCGAAGCCGTGGCGCTGTTACCCGCTACCACCGTCTCGGTGACCGGGGCCGCTGCAGCGGCGAGAACGACCGCCACTTCTGGGGGAACCTCACCCGCGACTTCCTCGACGACTTCCTCATCACGCTGGTAGATGGTCATTTTTACCGCGTTCTCGGCAGAGAGGGTAGTGCCCTGCTCCTTGATCGTGGGCAGGTCTTCCACCGGGACCGGGGCAACCGGTGTGAACAATACCCGGGGAGCCGGAGCCTTGGTGTCGAACGACATCTTCGTCACCACCCGGCCTGCCGCCACGTTGCGGTTAGCGAGCATCTGGATGTAGGCGCGGAACGGCCACCGACCCTGCTCCTCATCACCGAACACCGACGCCGCAGGCAGAACCAACTGCATCACGTCGCCAGAGGGATCGCTAGGCAACACCACCGCCGTGCGCCACGACAGGCGGCACGCCGTACCCTGCCCGTTCTGGCCCGTACCTTTAACAGACCACGGGCACTTGTCGCAGGACGGGGCCTGCGGCTTCTTCACGTCAGCGTCCGGCACCTTGGCATCGCTCGACCAACACACGGGCGAGACCTTTGCGCCTTCGACGTAGCCCTGCGCGTAGTAGCCACGCGAGGGGGTGTGCGCCATCTTCACGAACACGATGTTCATGTGGCGGTCTTCGATGGAGCCGACTTCCTTGCCACCGACGATCTTGCGGAACACGCCACCCTTGATCGAGATGCGCTTGTTGTTATTGCCACTACCGGCAACGGCAAGCGTGTCGTCGTCAAGCTCACCCGGAGCGAGCGCGGCGATCTGGTTGAGAAGGTCATTCACTGGAACAACTGCATTTTCGGTCATGACTGATTAACTCCGTTACTTCTTGCGAACGATGACTTGGAACTCGCGCATGACGTTGACACCGGGCGGCAGACCCGCTTCGCTGTTTTCCTTCATGTACTGTCCAAAGTTCCCCTGATGAATACGACGTTCGCGGAAATCGTATTCGGGGTTCTGAAGTTCCCACTTGCGGAACGAGTCCCAGTCGCTGCTGATGAAACGTTCCTTCACCTGACGCATCACGGTCGCGGCATCTGTGTTGAAGCTGTTGACGTTGATCTCGTTGAACGCCTCCATGAACTTGCGTTCAATGATCTCCTGTGCGCCCTTCAGTTCAGCGTCTTCAGACTCGTACGCCTGCTTCAGCTTCTCACGCGCATTACGCAGGTTAAGATACGCCTCTGCTGCTGCAGACAAATCCTTGCTTGTTTCTTCTGCACTCGCCATCTGATTCTCCTCTCTTAAATACCTAGCTCGGCTTTGTACAAATCAACCAACTTCTGATGGCTGCCGACACGCCCTTCAAGCATGTCATAGATACGCCTCTCAGCCTCAGACCCTTGCAACCGTACCACTGTCATATTGTTCTTCTGACCATGACGGTCAATACGCGCAATACACTGTAGATACGTCTCGACACTTGTCACGGGTGACCAGAAAACAATCGTATCGGCGGCGGTCAGCGTTACACCGTGTGATGCAGACTGGGGCTGAATCACTAAGACGTGTGGGTCCGGTGTTTGTTGGAACCTGCCAATGATCTCTGCACGCTTACCTGCAGAAACGTCGCCGTAGATTGCCTCGTTGGTGATACCCGCCTTCGTCAGGTATTCCTGCACGATACTGATCGTATGCAGGAATGGCACAAATACTATAACTTTGTTGTCCGTCTCGTCTAGCACTTCTTGAAGCGCGGCGAGACGTGGTGCGATGTCGAACTCCACGATGTTGTGATCATCGGTGTAGACCGCACCTCCACTGATCTGTAACAACTTACTCAGTGATGCTGCAGCGTTCGCGGCAGTGATCTGTTGTCCTGCAGCCTCAATCAACATCTGTGACTTGAGACGCTTGTAGTACGCATTGGCTTGCGGACTCAATGGTACGAGACGTGTCTGATAAACAACTTCTGGAAGGTCGAGACATTCTTTCTTCACAAACCTGATCGCGGGTTGTAACGCGTTGAACACCATGTCGGTGGCGTTGGCCCGTGCCATCCACTTGAAGCGGGTGACTTGGTACATGACCTTGTCGCGCCACGCCGTCTTGAATTTCGGTACACGCTCAGGGGACACGAGCCGCGCGAGACCAAACGCATCTTCGGGGGATTGCGATGCGGGGGTGCCCGTCATCATCCACAAACGTCTATCATCGCTGATTAATTTACTCAGCGTCTTCCATCGTTTGGTCGTCGAATCTTTGTATGCGTTCGCCTCGTCTACGATGACCAAGTCGAACGTGCCGTTGGCAATCTCATCCCGTACCACGTTGATGCCGTCGTAGTTGATGACAACGAAGTCGTAACCTTCGTTGATGATCTTGACGCGTTTTTCTCGGGGACCGTACGCCACGGAGACGGTGCGGTGCATGGCCGTGTTGAACACGTCCGCCTGCCACGCTGAATACATGATCGACAACGGACAGATGACCAACACACGCTTCACACGACCGAGGTTCATCAGGTAGTCCGCAGCCCAGATGGCAGCACTCGTTTTACCGGTGCCTGCTTCGTTGAAACAGAACGCGCGCTTACGCAGGGAGAGGAACCCGGCTGTCGTCCTCTGGTGCATCATTGGTTGGTAGATACCCGGCCAGTCGTAGTCACGCAGCATGGGTGACGGGACATCAGGTAGGTCCGGGTCGGGCTTGCCACGGTCGAGAAGTTGCGCGAGGTGTGCGGCTTCCTCGTACTCCCAGTACACCAACATCTGCGTACGGGACTGCGTGCGTTCCAGTTCCTCCGTACGGTCGATTCGTTGCTTGATGGTGTCGGCGTATGCCGTAGGGACAGTAAACTGCAGCGCACTGTCGTGCACGATATTCATCAGCGTTACCTTGTAAAACTATAAAACTGGACCCCTTAGGGGGGTTAGTCCTCCGTGTCTCAGTGGCCGAGAGGTCGCCCATTGGGGACAAGCTCACCGCTCACGGAAGGCAGGGTTCAGGACGCTGAGAGTCCAACTTGTATACCGCCCACTCACTGCCTGATGGCGGTCGTACCCGGGAGGGTTACTTGCGTTTGAACTTACGGACCATTTTAGACTTCTCAGCCTTGGAAATCTCGGACTTCATCGCGCCCGACGCCGTGCGCGAGAAGGAACGATTCTTTGACGGCGACTCAAGCTCGATGCCATCCGCGTTGCTACCACCCTTACTCAGGGCTTTCTTGTGTGCAACATCCTTGCCAGTTCGGTCAACACCTTTCTTGTCGAGGGCGCGACGAGCGCGTTGCCGCTCCATCCGATCCTCGTGTTCACCCCGTGCCAGTTGCATCTTGTACTCGTGCTTGTACGGACGTGCTGTCTTCGTATAGGCCATGATCTAGCTCCTGTGATACTCGCATGTATTGACTGGACAGTACTTGCGGCACAGGCCGGAAGGGTTCTTGGGCCAGATGTCGCGTGCGTGGTAGCTTGACATGAGACGTAGGGGAGTATCAAACGCTTCCCACAGTTCCTTGGTGTTTTCACGGAAGTAGAAATCGGTGATGAACTGTTCGTCCAACAAGAACAGTAGACCCCCGGCTATCCGCTGTACCTTGGGAAATTTGGCGAAGATCATGAGAGCCATAAGTTTGAGTTGCTTGGTATCAGCGTAGCGTGACTTACCAGTCTTATAGTCGATGACCCACGCATACTCTCCGTCAATCACGACTAAGTCAGCAATCCCGTGGACCCAGTAGTTGGGATCGTCAAACTCACAGGCGGTGATTCTGTCCGCCAACAAGCCCATCTCCAACTCGGTGAATTTCTCTCCCGGCATGGCCCTGAGTGGAGCAAGCAAGCGTTCAAACCGCTTGTAGTTCTCTGGTAGGGGGTAACCGAAGGAGATGTACAACTCCAACGCCTTGTGAACTTCCTTGCCGTACAGCGTCTGTTCAGTGTCTGGGACAACGAAGTTCTTCGCGACACGGACTTGATGGTATTGGTGCGCGCAGTTAGTTAACTGCTTCATGCCGGAGAAAGACCACTGGACCATGTACGTTATTCCTTGTTGTACAAGTTCGATTTGTCAGCGGTTACGGTGTAGATGCTTCCCGGCTGTCCCGGCTCGTTGCTGCCAGTGCAGGCGAGCGTATGGTCGGACGCTTTCGGGCATCGCTTGCAGCCGCAGTCGGGGCAAGTGACCATAAACGTCGTCGTGACAGGGACCGACAGATGCTCGGTCATCTTCACTCGCACATCGGCTAGGCACTTGTGGCAGCGTCCGCAGCCGGGGTCGCCTTCCCATTCTGCAAGTCCTGCGATCATGGGCGCGGCTGACGGTTGATCAGCGTGCCTCGTCGCATCAACTTCCCGCAGAAAGTCCAGTGCGGTGAGCGCGTCGGCGGCATTCATCTGGCCGCAGTGCCATTGCTCAATCAGCGCACCGTAGGCAGCAAGCCGCCCGCGCAGCTGTTCGTTGTCGGCCTTCTGGTCTGCGGTGAATAGCGCAACGTCCATCGCCATTGGGTCGATGTTGGACGGGTCGGCTTTCTTCGTCATGCCGATAGCACGGCAATGAGTCCAGAGCCACGCAAGGGCTTCATTCATTGGATGCACCTGTCTGTGGTTCAGCGGTTCTCATTGGCGAGCGCGACGATGCGCTTTTCGTTGGCTATCTTGATGGCGTGATGCTCGTCTCGCGCCCACGCGTCGGCACGGAACCACGGGGGATTCCTGCTGTAGGCCGGGCGTCCGATGTACCCGTCTCGGTAGTCGGTCAACTCCCCGAAATCTTTCTGCCTCGCGTGAATCCGCGTGACGTTCCCATTCAGGTCCATCGTTACTTCGTAGAACGTCAGGCCCTGCTGCCGCTCGTCAGCGCCGTCGTTTAATGCGTACTCCTCAATGCGCCGGTCGCCAGTAGGCTCGCCGCCGATGTACGCCACAGCCTTGTCGCGGGAATCGAATACGGCCTCAATGCCATAGTCGCTGTAGCAGCCGCTGGTCACGACGTAAATAATGCTCACGGTTGCACCTCTGTCACGGTTAGATATCGTCGCAATCGACGCTGCTGAGTTCGATCCAAACCCAGCAGCAGACGAGGAAGAAGAAAAACAATTGCATGGGTTACTCCCGGCTAGCTGCCACGGTTACAGTTGCGCTTATCTGGCGGTCGATCTGCTCACGCACCGTGGTATCCGTGTGGATCGTGAATCCGTCCCACGCAAAGCCTTGACTGTCGGCGCGCTCCCGCCACCGCTCTAGGAACGCTATTCGGTCGGTGTCGGTGATTGCGCCCTGCGGGGCCGCGAACTCCCGCAGGACGACTTCAGCACGGGCCATGCCTTCCACGGACTCGGGGCCGTTCCCAGCCCTTCCCGTCTCAACCCCTTGCCCAAGGGGCGAACTCTGTCCAACTGATGCGCTGTCCGCTGTTGCCGGATAGCGAACGTGCGGGTCGAACTCACCCGTCGCCACCTTGTAGAACGTGTCATACGGCTCACCATCGCAGCCTTCCTGACCACACAGGGCCGTGATGGACGCAAGCCGCCGCTTGGCCTCCGCGAGCCGTGCCCGTGCTGTCGCTAGTTCCGTGTTACGGTCGATCAGTTGGGCCTGCACGTCGATGAGTTGTATCTGTAGGGCTTCATAGTCAGTGAGTAACACACACGGTTTCAAGTCCCGTGTTGGCCACGGCCCGGGGGCCATAAACGTTTTAACTTCACTCACAGCATTCTCCTTATCGGTTGAGGAATGGAATCTCTGTCTCAGCTAGCACGATCTTGCCAGACGAATACGTACTCAGTAACCGTAGGGCATCAATGAAATGCGTGTAGGTACCTCCTGTCTGGCACCAGAACGAGGGGGGTTGCATGTCGTCGTCATACACGTACCGTGTCTCGATCTGGTAGTTCCCACAGTAGAAGACAATCCGAGCTTGTTGGAAAGCGTTGCTCATGACTCCACCTTGCCCACCGGCTCCCCGTAGGACGGCCCCCACGTCGCTTCACACGCCACGGGCAAGCCCGGTGCCCATGTCGGTGGTGTGGACATGACCTTCACGATGAACTTCACCGCTGTGTCCAACTCAGCCTCGGGCACCACGTTGACGGCGGCATCGTGTACGGTCAAGCCAACCCGGTAGCGGGTATTGATAGCGACCATCTGCTCACCCACGACGATGCGTGCCAGTGCCTGAACGATGTTCTCAGCGATAACCCCGCCCCACAGTTTCTGGGGTCCCTTGCGGGAGTCGTAGTACCACGCTGTCTCACTTCGACTGGGGTCCATGGCGCGGCGCAGGTTCGGGTAACGGATGTACAAGCCATTCGGTAGCCGGAAGCCCTCGGGCGTCACCTCGACCATGCCCACGCAGTCGTTCAGCCAGTAGGCTTCCTTCTCCTCGGGCCACGCGGCGATGTCACGCAGCGCGTGTTCACAGGTTTTCCAGAAGTCCTGAATGGGCTTGTGCACCTCACGGTACAGCTTGACGATCTCAGCGCACTTGTCTATCGCCAATTCGGCCCCGGGTGGGGTCGTCTTCAGGGTGTGCTGCAGCTTCGCCGCGCCGGTCCCGAACTGCAGTCCCAGAACACAGGTCTTGCCGACGAAACGTTCCACGGGATCGGCCTTCGTTATCAATCGCTTAAAAATATCACTAGCGAAGATGGAGTAAACGTCCAGCTTATTCATGAACTGTGCAACGAGTGGGGTATCCCGCGCGATGTACGCCATGATGCGCGCCTCGATCTGTGAAGAGTCGCAGTTGATGATGACGTGCCCCGGGGGTGCGATGACGGCGTTCTTGAGGGTCTTCTTCTTCTTGTCCCGCGACGGCAAGTTCTGCATGTTGATCTTGTCGTCACCACCCCACCGACCTGTGTGTGCACCGTAATACTTCAGCGGGACGGGCAAGTAGCCACGGTTACGGCCTCCGATCCCCATGAAGCGCAGGATGCGCCCCTTCTCCTGCGTGGACTTCGTACCCAAGCGAGCCGCGCACAACTCCTGCACGATGGACTCAGGGTGGTCCTGCAACTCGATGAACGCCTCGTCGGTCTTGGCGAAGGCGAAGATCATCCGTTCCATGCCATTCTTGTCGGGCTTCCCCGGCTTCATCGGTGGTTCAATTCCTAGCTCACGCAGAACCTCCGCAAATTTTTGGTTACTCGACAGTTTCTTACGTACCCCCTCTTCAACAGCGGCAAGACGCTTGTCTTCGTCTTCGATGTCGTCGGGGGCCGTTACCTTGAGGTGGTTCGCCAGACCGTGCAGGACCTGCGAACGTTCCACGGCCATGTCATCCAGACGCTGCTTGAGCAGCGCGTCGTCCAACTTGAGCGTTGGGTGGATGTACATGCGTAGGGTCATGTCGATCAGCGTGTACTCGTCTTCGGAGAACACCTTGGGCCGGTCGGTCTTGCCTAGATAACGGAATTGTTCGAACACGTTCGTGTCCCCGATGGGGCGTACTTCGTGGAGAATCTGGAACAGTTTGTACGTCAACTCGGTGTCGTTACAGCAGTACGCGCCATACGATGCCAGTTCACCTGAGGTGAAGTCTTGTCGGCGCTTGCCATAAGCCGTGACGACTTCCGTGCCCTTCTTACCGATCCCGTAGTAGTCGCTCAGTGCAGCGAGACTGCCGCCTGCATCCACGCCGTGGATCGCACGTGCCATGCACAACGTGTCGTAGTAGAAGGCGGGGGTGATCCCAAAGTGCCACGCGAGGATCGCCCCGTCGAACAGCGTGTTGTGGGCGAGGACGGCTGAGTTCTCCCAATCGAACTGCATCAGGAAATGCTTTATCTCCTCATGCGAACCCGAGAACCACAAAGGGGTTCCGTCATCCACCTTGACCGAGACCCCAATGACTTCGAAGCGGGGGTCACGCAGGTACTCTTCATTCGTTTGGGTCTTGAAACCCAGACCGTCCCCATAGAACGTTTCGAAGTCGAGTGTGATGAAAGGCATGGTTACTCCTCGTCCACTCTGAACTCGACTTCGCTTTTGTAATCCTTATACCAACTCCATGGACGCTCGGACTTGTTACGGAGTTCGTTCTTTTTACGTGCGTCCCGCATGGCCTGTTCACGTGCGGCCTTCGACGGGTAGCGCGTAGTCACTTGGGTGTAGTAAGAGATGTTGGTGATCGTGTGTAAGACGTACTCGCGCGGCTTCGGCTTGTTGCCATGCTTGGCGGGGTCTTGATCGACCTGCTTGAGTTCCTGTACGCGGGGACCCGCGAACTTGCGCTTTCTGCTCATGCTCGTCATGACGCTCTCTCTCTTGGTGGTGGATGATCGAAGGGTAGAAGAGCGACGGGTTGGCTACCGTCTCAGCCGATCTTGACCTTTGTAGATAAGACGACCTACTGGCCTGCCTTACCCTCTCCTATTTCTAGCCGTACACAAAGATTATCATTTCACCCTGTGTACGCCCCTCATGCTCAACATGCCCGTGAGGGCGTTTCACTTACGCATCGGAGTTCTCCTGAAGCGTGACTATACTAACGATTCAGTACCATGGGAAGCGTGCCATGCAGCCCAGTGATGGTCAGCGTGCCCGTCACCCCAGTGAATTTTTTGTCCGCCACCGCGACGGCAATGCCGTTGTACGCCAAACCAATCTCACCGGTCTGTACGTTGAAGATGACTGAGTCGTACGCCACGGTGATCTCGCCCGGGTTATCGCCGGGGGACAACTTCAACTTGCCACTGGGAAGGGCGGCGAACGCCTGATCCGTGATTTCAAACTGCACGGGCATTCCGTAGTTTACTGGCGAGATGAAGGGTTGCGAGGGCGTCGTATAGACAATTATGTTCGAACGACGGGTGGACATTGAGACTCGCGACATGATCAGCTAACTCCCGTGGACGGTGAGGCCAGTGCCTTGGTAACCCCATGAACCCACCGAACAGACGGCACAGCCAGTACCAGTCGTACGCGGCGTAGTACCCCCAGATTTCCACCGGCTCGTACGGGTCGATGAACTGAAGAATCTCTAGCGCAGCATCAGCGAATGAGTGTTTGGGCTGCCCCGTGAGTTTCGGCACCACGTTGGCGTTGAGCCATTCAGTCATCTCGCTCACCGGGTAGTCAAACTCAAAGTACAGGTGCTTACCGTCCGCACGTACGATGGCGAATGAGATGAGCGCCGAACACGTGGGTGTGTCGATGAACTCCGCGTCGATAGCGTAGATCATAGGAACTGACTCAGCGAATCCACCGCTGCCTCCAAGTCTCTGACGGCTTCGTCACACGATTCCTTTACGGACTCGATGTCTTCCAGAAGCTCACGCAATGCGTCCCGATGTTTGGCGATACCATCCTTGTGATGTTCGATCTGCTTACGCAGAGAGGCCACGTTGGGACGGGCGACCTTGGACTTACTCATGGCTGCTTCTCCCCCTTGATGCCGCCGACGTTGGCGACGAAGTGATCGAACTCCCGCACCGGTAGGTCCACGTCGAACGCGATGCGTGTACATTGTCCACTACCGATGACTCCGGCAGGGGGCGACGTTGTCGCGTTGAAGATCGTCGTGTCGGTGACATACCCGGGCGGCACGTCCACGTAAAAGCGGACTTTCATGGTTGCTTCTCCTTTGGTGCCCGTTGGCAGGCCGCGTGCATCTCCCAGAGGTCCGCTGCACGAAGCCTGAGGTAGTAGCGACCACCGTCCATGGTGAACGCGATCTCGACGTGAGAACGGCTGTTGTTCACCGCCTCAGCAAGGACCACGTCGTCATGCGTAGGGTCATCGTCTTCCGCCTTCTTGTAGTACATGACATGTAGCGGGAAGTACTCGCCCATGGCTTCACCCTTGAACATGGTTTTCTCCCTTGAGAAGTTTCTCGATGTCAGCCGCCAACTTACGGTACAGGCTGAGACGGACCACGGGGAGGGCGCGTCGTAACACGCCCTCCAGTGCCTTGATGTGTTCGTCTTTCGCCTTCAGTTGGCTAAGAAGTTCCTCGCTCATGCTTCCTTCTTCGCGGTCTTCTTCACCGCCTTCTTGGGCGTCTTCTTGGCGATGGCCTTCTTGAACACACCACGGTTGGTCTCGATGACATTGGCATCGAACACGACACCCGCTGACTTCATCGCCTTGATGATCATCCCGCGTGCCTGCTCGATGGTCTGTTGGCCGTCCTTGTACTGCAGGCGACGGACAGCGGCCTGCTGACAGTCGAACGCCTTGAACGCGCGGACGAACAGGTCGGTGCCTGCGAGCTTGCGCCCACCCGTGGACGAGTCCACGCACTGATGGAGGAAAGATTTCCCAATCGGTGGCAACGAACCGGAGTCGAGCGTCAGGATATTGCTGTACATGTCCCGCACGTAGTCCGAGAACCCGGCCTTCGCCCAGAGCGTCCCCGCTGCGATGATCGGGGCCTGCCGCAGGACGGGCACGTTACGGGACTGCAGCTTGATCAGCCCCTCGGCTTCGTCCTTGTACACCTTGGCCATGGCCTGTAGGTTCTGTGCGGTGGACTCCGGCGCACCGAACGCGAGCTTCAGGATGAAGTTGAGCGCGGCGGCGGTGGCCGGGGGCATCTTCGCCAGATAACTGATTGAGCGAGCGCGACCGGAGTTGATCGTGTCGAACGTGTTGGAGTCCACGCCAAACGTGATCATCGTGCGTACCGGCGCACCCGAACTCACCACGGCCCAGAGCCGGTGCTGTCCGTCGATCATGTTGCCGTCACTCGACATAATCAGCGACTCACCGTTGAGCTTCCAGTGCCCGTGCGACATGGCAGCGGCGTAGCGGTCCACGACCGCGTCCATGAGGGGTCGGTTATTCGGCCAGTTGAGGTTCAACATGAACTCGGCCACCTTGGGGGTGATCGTGAACACGTCACTGCGGACCACCTTCGACTGAAGGTTGTCCTTGATCGTCTGAATCGTTTGGCGTTCGTCCATCGTCTAGCACTCCTCTTTACTGTTGTTACTGTTCATCTCGTTCCACCGCTGCTTGGCTCGCGCATGCTTGAGCCACTGCAGGTACTCCCGACGAGATGCATACCACCGTGTCGCCAAGATGGCGGCGACAATGACAACGGCTGTGATTGTCATGACGGTGATTACCATCGGGAGTGCGTGGTGTAATGCTTCAGCTTCTCCTGACCCTGTTTCGAGCGCAGGTAGTTGAGCGTGTATCGTGCGCTAAATTCCTCTTCCGCAACCCTGTAAAGATCGTACAGCCGGTCAGCTTCTGCTTGCGCTATCTGGTACGCACGGTTGGTCTTGATGACCTTCGGGTCTTTATTCTTTGCGTTAGTGTACGCGGTTGTATAAGGCTGCAGTTCAGGATGAGCGTATTGAAATGCCGCCACGGCAAGCCGCCAACGTCTGTACGCGCGATTACTCTTGTCTGCAGCCCTGTCGCTTGCCCTCTCCGCTGCCTTGACATCCTTGTCTTTCCTACGAGCGTCGTACAAGTCTGCGTTAGGATCAAACGCGTAGACGAGCCAATTCATCGGCAACTCCGCTTTGCGCGCCTTGTTCATGTTGGCAGCGGTGAGCGCCGCACCGGCCTTACCGAACGTACGGGTGAACTTCCGACGTGCGTATACGCACGCATTGAGGTTCTTCAGGATTTTGCTTGTGACGGGAACGTACTTCTTAGTCATTGTGATGCACTCCTCACTCTCAGGTTAAGAGGGCGGCGGGATTGCCGCCCTCTCAATCAACGGTTCACTCAGCGATGAATCAAGCCCACGGCGGGGTCTGTGCGATCAGCAGGTCCACCTCGTGCTTGATCTTGTTCAGGTCTTCGAAGCCACCTTTCGACTTCCACCGGCTGATGCGCTTGACGATGCAGCCTTCCAAGAAGCCCAAGTTGTTGGCGACGATGTACTCGACCGGCTGAATCTTCATGGTCTTGTAGTGTTCACCGCCGACCTGCGTCTGCAGCGGGTCTGCGTGTTGCATCGCCACTGTCCACGTGGTGATCTGCGGGGCGCTCGCGTTGTCCGCTTTCTGTTCGTCACTGACGAACGGGGTATCGAGCGGTGTACGTGCGTTGTTACGCAGGGTACGCGTCCGGGCTTTCGCCTTGACTGCCTTACCGTCCTTCTTCGCCGCGTTCCACTTCACGTAGTACACGTAGTTGGGACTCGTCTTGAGCTTCTTGGCGATCTCTGCGGCAGTCATACCCTTGTCGAGCAGTGCCTTGATCTTCGCGGTCTTACTGATCTTTGTGGCCATTCAAATCTCCTATCAATGCGATGATGTGATGTTTCACTTGGTCCACGTTCGTCTCATCGACAACGAGCGTGGCTCCTTTCGAACTGCGGATTTCTCCGAGGTGTTTCTCTTGTAGTGCGGTCGGCTTCTTGCCGTTGGCCTTACACTCTATACCAAAGAAATGCCCCTCAATGCAAGCGACAATGTCGGGTACGCCTGAGTTACCAAACCCTCCGCTCATGGGCATGCAGTAGTACGCGCCAAGGTCGTCCAAGGCTTCCTTGACCTTGGTTTTGATCTTGGCCTCGGGTGTCTGCGCCATGTACGCCTCGATGGTGTGGACTGCAGCCTGTGCCTGTTCTTCTGAGGGGAACATCATTTGTTGTGTATTTACAGTATAGGTGCCTGAGAGACCACTCGGGTAACCAACAGTAGAAACGTTGGTGGTAGCGTGCCCCGACCCCAACCCGGCCTGACCGTACTGCTGTGCGAATTGGTTCATCATCTGGTTGTACACGCTCGTTCGATGCTGTTGTTGCGCGTGCTGTGCGGGTGTGACAACCGTCGTGTGG
>JACCDP010888717.1_pt1 | contig 30391 bp, 43 predicted proteins | sample 7445841 | NCBI WGS metagenome assembly JACCDP01 (sample SAMN15323441, study PRJNA562643) | freshwater metagenome | isolation source: river surface water | place: USA:Blue River Watershed | collected 2017-08-17 | reverse complement strand
TAAATTCGTCTTAAACTAACTAAACTAATATCCGTCTTACTATGAAAATAAATTACGCTTCTTTGAAAGATGAAATGGGTCGTTATAGAACTCAGAGTCTATTCTGGGAGCTACGTTATGGTGTAGATGCGAAGTATCCCCCTATCTTCACCCTCAAAGCAGAAGATATTATTCGTGACGGCGTAGAATATCTTTCCCTCAAGAAGTTATACATGGCCTATGATCATGTACCAGGACTTGAGTATGAATTCGCAATGGACGTATTCAACTCCTGGGATCATTGGCAAAAGTTACAAGGGGACACAATCCCTGCGATTAAAGACGAGATTAAAGCATGGAGAGAAGAACTCGATATCAGAATTAAAGCTAAGGCTATTAAAGCCCTTATGACTTCTTCACTCGATAACGATGCTAAAGGCGTTAACGCTGCTAAGTACCTTGTTGAGAAAGGTTACATGCAAAAGAGAGGTCGTCCTTCTAAGGAAGAACTTGAACGTGAGAAGAAACAAATTCTCGGAATGAATAAAGACGTAGCGTCTGATCTAGAACGCATTGGTCTTAAAGTTGTAAACGGAGATAGTAATGCTTAACTACCCAGATCCAGATACATTCATAGCTTACTGCCGTACTAAGAGCTATCCTACACAATACAACGATGGTTTGAAGAAAGCACTAGAAACAGATTTAAGCGTTACTGGTTTATCACTACCTGATCTTATGAGGCTCTACTCTGACACGAATGGTTCAGAGTACTTGTACCCATAATGCCATTCATGACTAATGGTCGACGAGACTACAAGAAAGAACTTAACTGGGAAAAGACAAGTAAACCAACAAGAGTTAAAGATAGAGCAAAGCGTAACGCGGCTCGTAAGATGGCAGGATTAGCAGTAGGTGATTCAAGACAAGTAGATCACAAGCGTCCACTTAAGAGTGGAGGCAGTAACAAGAAATCAAATTTAAGAGTTGTATCAGCTAAAACAAATTTAACAAAAGAAGCATTAAGGAAAAAACGTAATGGCTAAAATAACACTACCTAGTATATCATCTGGTTACGCGACCACTACGCAATTAAATAACGCGTTTACTCAGATTGAAACTGAATTCCAGGATAAAATTCTATATCGAGATAATCCAAGTGGCGAACCTAACGTCATGGAACAAGATCTTGATATGAATGGTAACAAGATAATCAACGTAAGTGATGTAGAGGTTAATGGTGTTAATGTCCTTACTGAAATGCAAAGCATCTACGATGATTATGAAGCTCTAACAAGTAGAGTTACAATTAGTACAAGTTCTCCAACAGGTGGTGTTGATGGAGATATTTGGTTTAAAGTAAGCGTTTAATTAAGGGAGAAATAAATGGCAGCATTATCAGATTACGCAGAGAAGTTATTGCTCGATTGGGCTATGACTACAGGCTCTGCAACACGACCAACAGCATGGTACGTTGCATTATACACTGCAGCTCCATCTGATTCAGGTGGTGGTACAGAAGTATCAGGTTCAGGTTATTCACGTCAAGCAGTAACATTCGGTGCAGCATCAAGCCCAGGAGGTACAACTTCAAACACAGGTGCAGTTACATTTACTGCTTCTGGCGGTTCTTGGGGTACAGTATCTCACATTGGTATTTTTGATAACTCATCTGGTGGTAACTTACTATGGCACGGTTCTATGACTGCATCCAAGTCTGTAGCTGACGGTGATACACTAGAATTCTCAATCGGCAATATTGATCTAACTCTAGCTTAATCATGGCTGAAGGCTTTCGTGTTCTCGAAAATGGGGACTATAGGATCACGGAAGCAGATGTGTTCCGAATCACTGAGCAGTTCTCTGAACAATTCAGTGATCTAAGTGCAACTGGAACTTTAAGTGCACTTCAAAGTTTAAAGCAAGTAGGATTTTTTGATAATGGTGGTGAAGGATACTGTGCATCAGTAGCTACCTTAACAAGATATGGTGCGAGTGCCTTAACAGGTACAGGTACGTTAGATGATATAGGTAATCTACAAGCAAAAGGATTCTCTAACTTATCAGCTCAAGGATCTTTAGATTCACAAGCTCGTGTAGTTAAATATGTATTTGCAGATCTAAATTCTACAGGTAGTGCTTCATTTGATGGACACACCACTTATAGAACAACAGTAGATCTAGCTGCAACTGCTTCTGAAGCGTTCTTTAGTATTGGTAAATTTATTGGACATGTCCATAACTTTAATGGTGTAGCCACTATTACTGAAGACTCTAGACTAGTAGGTTATAGAAGTTCAGATCTACAAGCAACAGGTACCATGTCAGTAGTTCCAACATTGACACTAAACGGAGCTACAAGTTTAACAGGCACAGGTAGTATAAGTTCTATTGGATATCGAATCAAGTTTGGTGAATCGGCTCTTAGTGGGGCTGGTAGTATAGCAGCAGATGGTGATAGTAAGATTGGTGGATCTACAAGTTTAAGTGCTACAGGATCTATCACTCCTGAAGGAACGTTAATACCATTCACTTCAACAATGTATGTCAAAGTCAGTGGAGCATGGAAGACATCTACTCCCTATGTCAAACATGCTGGTACTTGGAAAGAACCAGAATACATTTATAAAAAAGTAAGTGGTACTTGGACGAGGGTTTACTAGATGCCTTTAATTCAATACGGACAAGTTGAATCAGGAGTAACTACAGATGTAACTCGTATTACTGAAGCAGATGATACGAGAATTACAGAAGCTGGTGATACTAGAATTACAAATGATGTTGTTGTAAATAATGTTAATAGTTATTTAAACGCAATACCAACATTAACTACATTCTATCAGAACATGTACTACAATGTTGGAGGTTCTTGGAAAATATCAACACCTTATGTTAAACATAATGGAACGTGGAAAACACCAGATCAGATTTATATTAAACAAAGTGGAAATTGGAAAAGGGTTTATTAAATGGCAAATGTAAAAATATCAGGATTAACCGCAGCGGGTTCCGTTGCAGGTGCCAATGAATTTGAAATAAACGAAGCGGGTACAAGTAAAAAGGTTACTGGTACTCAGATTGCTACGTTTGTATTTAGTGGCAACGAAATTACAATGCCAGGAACTGGTTCTCTAACTCTTCCAAAGGGTAATGACGGAGCTCGTCCAGGAACACCAACCGCTGGTATGATTCGTTACAATACCACATCAGGTGGTTTTGAAGGTTATACAACTGCTTGGGGTTCAATCGGCGGTGGTGCCTCTGCTGGTGGTGTTATCTATGAAAACTCAACAACGATCTCATCTAACTATACATTATCCACTGCAAAGAATGGTTTCAGTGTAGGACCTATTTCTATCGATTCAGGAGTATCAGTTACTATACCTTCAGGACAATCCTGGGTTATCTTATAGGAAAACAATATGCCAAATAATATTATCAATGCTTCTTCTTCAGGATCAGGTGGTTTAATAACAACCGCAGCTGATTCTGGTTCTTTAGAGTTACAATCTGACGGTACTACCATAGCAACACTTAGTTCTACTGGCTTAACAATGGCTAGTGGTAAAAAAGTATTTTCTGAAGGTGGTATATTACAAGTAGTTAGTACTACAAAAACAGATACATTTTCAAATGCTACACAAAATACATGGAATGATGTAACAGGATTATCAGTAAGTATTACCCCATCTTCCACATCTAATAAAATACTAGTGACTGGTCAATTAAGTTATGCAGCATCATCAAATTTATACTTTAGATTAGTTAGAGGTTCAACAGCTATCGCTGTAGGTGATACTGCAGGCTCAAGAATTTCTTGTACAGGTGCTAGTGGATATAACTTTACAGATGGTAATGTCGGAGAAAATGCTACATTTGAATATTTAGATTCTCCATCAACAACATCATCTACGACATATAAAATTCAAGTATATGGATATAATGCTACGCAATATGTAAATAGAGTTGTTACTGATACTGATAGCAATATATCACCTAGAAATGCAAGTACTATTACAGTTATGGAGATCAAAGGATAATGAATCATAAAGCTATATACAAATTATATCCAACAGTAGTCACCATAGATGATGGCACTGGTGCATTTGATGCTAATGGTAACAAAGTAGAGATTGATTTAGCATTAGTAAACTCATGGGTAGACCCAGAACAATATAAATATGATAGAGCTAGAGCATATCCATCTATCGTAGACCAACTAGATACATTATATCATGGTGGCTATGACGCATGGAAAGCAAGTATTCAAACAATTAAAGATCAGTTTCCCAAAGGATAGTATATGACAATGATATTAGATGGAACTAAAGGAATTGGACTTCCTAGTTGGACTACTGCAGGTAGACCTACTACAGGTATTTCGACTGGGTACACTGGATATAATACAACGACTGCACAAATAGAAGTTTATAACGCTACATATAATACTTGGTCTAGTGCTGGAACATCACCTATTTATACAGCTTCATATCTTATAGTTGCTGGTGGAGGAGGAGGAGCATCAGGTGCTGGTAATGGTAATGGTCCAGGAGGTGCTGGTGCTGGAGGACTCCTATCAGGAACTGCAACATTTAGTACAGGTACTGTATATACAATTACAGTAGGAGCTGGTGGTGCTGGTGCTACTACACTTACTTCCCAAAATCAAGGTGGAGCTAGTGGATCTGCTGGGTCTAATTCTGTATTAAGTGGAACAGGTGTTACAACTCAAACATCCATTGGTGGTGGTTTTGGAGGTTCTATATTTGTTGCTGGTGGTAGTGGTGGTTCTGGAGGAGGTGGTGGTGGATCAAATGTTGGTGGATCTGGAACTTCAGGCCAAGGATATGCTGGTGGAACTGGTTATGGAGCAGCGGCACCTTATAGAGGTGGAGGTGGTGGTGGAGCTAGTGCTGTAGGTGTTGATGGTGTAACTTCTGGAAATGGTGGAGCAGGTACCTCATCATCTATCACTGGATCATCAGTTTCTTATGCAGGAGGTGGAGGTGGAGGTTGTTGGGTTGGATATACCCCTGGATCTGGTGGAACAGGCGGTGGTGGAGGTGGAGGAACAAATACAGGTGCTGGAGGTACAGGTACTACTAACACAGGATCTGGAGGAGGAGGCGGAGGATGGCCTTCATCAGGTACTGGTGGTGCAGGAGGAAATGGTGGATCTGGTGTAGTTATTTTATCAGTACCAACTGCAAATTATACAGGTACAACTACAGGATCTCCTACAATTACAACATCTGGATCTAATACCATTATTAAATTCACTGCATCTGGTTCATACACAGGATAAGGATATATATGGCACATTACGCAAAAGTTAATAACGGAATTGTAGAACAAGTCATAGTAGCAGAAGCTGACTTCTTTAATACATTTGTAGATACAAGTCCAGGTACTTGGATTCAAACATCATATAACACACAAGGTAATCAACATAAGTTAGGTGGTACACCATTAAGAGGTAACTATGCTGGTATTGGTTTTACTTATGATGCTACTAATGATGTATTTTATGCACCTAAACCATTTCCATCATGGACATTAAGTGAATCAACTTGGTTATGGGAAGCTCCTGTAGCTTATCCTACAGATGGTAAAAGATATATATGGGATGAGTCAATCACTAATTGGAAGGAAGTAGTATGAGTGTAACGCTTAATGGTAGTAATGGTATAACCTTTAATGATGGTAGTTCTCAGACTGCTGCTGCAAGTCCCTTTGGATTAAAGAATCGTATCATTAATGGTGACATGAGGATTGACCAACGTAATGCTGGTGCTAGTGTTACTCCAGCAACTGGAACTTATACTTTAGATAGATGGTTTTTTGCTATTAGTCAATCTTCTAAATTTACTTCTCAACAAGATGCTGGTGCAGTTACTCCACCAGTAGGATTTGTTGATTATTTAGGTATAACTTCATCATCTGCATATTCTTTACTGTCTGCAGACTATTTTCAACTACAACAAAGAATAGAAGGATATAACATTGCAGATTTAGGATGGGGAACTGCTAATGCTAAAACAATTACACTATCATTTTGGGCTAGATCAAGTTTAACAGGAACTTTTGGTGGAAGTATTAGGAATAGTGCTGATACTTATGGGTATTGTTTCAGTTATACAATATCTTCTGCTAATACATGGGAATATAAAACTATTACTGTAACTGGTCCAACATCAGGAACATGGCTAACCACTAATGGTCTTGGTATTGATTTACGTTTTAGTTTTGGTATGGGAACAAGTTATTCTGGCTCTGCAGGAACATGGGGTGTATCAAGTGGTTATGCTCCAACAGGTGCAGTAAATGTTTTAGGAACTAACGGAGCTACCTTCTACCTAACTGGTGTCCAACTAGAAGTAGGCTCAACAGCAACACCGTTTGAACGCAGACAATATGGTAATGAGTTAGCGTTGTGTCAGAGATATTATCAAAAATACAGTGACTATGATTCTCTTGGAATAGGTAGAGATACTGGCACTGCTTTTTTTGGCTATCCTTTACGCCCTAAAATGAGAACAAATCCAACATGCACATATACATGTGGAAATGTGGATAGATTTGGAATTGCTTTTACAGCCACAACCGCAGCCGTTGTTTTGGATGCAAGAGATAATCATGTTACTACTTATACTTCAGTAACAATGTCTGGGCGAGGTGAACCATGTGGACCAGCAAATTCAGTTTTAACTGCAAGTGCGGAGCTATAATATGTATAAACTAACAAAATATAATAATGTAATTCGCTTATCAGATAATGCTTTTATACCATTTGACCCAGATAACACAGACTACCAAGCCTATCTTAAATGGGTTGAAGAAGGCAACACACCTTTACCAGCGGATAAATAAAGATGACTAAGCCTGATATTCAAGACATAGAACATCGTATTAGTACTCATGAAGAGATCTGTGCATTACGTTATGAACAGATCAATGCTAGACTTAAACGATTAGAACAAATCTTACTTGGTGCTTTTGGTACAATTATTGTATTACTTTTAAATAATTTATTTAAATAAAATGGATCCAATAACTATATTAGCAGCACTAGGTCCTCTAGCAGTAGACCTAGGTAAGTCTATTATTAATCGTTTTGTAGCTCCTGATCAGTTTAAACCAGCTACTATAGAACAATATGCTCAAATGAAACAGATTGACCTAGAGTTTTTTAAGGTCATGAATGAAGCTGGTGCAGGTAATCCAAGTTATCCATGGGTAGAAGCAGTAGTAAGATTAATGCGTCCCGCTATAGGACTATTAGTATTATCTACATGGGCAATAATGCATCTTAATGGTACTGCTACAGAAGAAGTAAATAACTTTGCTTCAGCAGTAGGATTCTACTTATTTGGTGAAAGAAGTTTATTTTACATTAAGAAGAAATGAGTTTAACAAAACACTTTACTCTTGAAGAGTTAACAGCGTCAGATATAGCAGCAAGGCATGGAATAGACAATACTCCAACTAGCCCTTTAATTTTAACGAATTTAAAGATCTTAGCAGAAGGGTTAGAACATGTCAGAGAAGTATTGGGAAAACCTGTTATTGTTAATAGTGGCTATCGTTCTACTATGGTTAATACACTGGTTGGAAGTAAACCGACAAGTCAACACACGAAAGGACTGGCGGCAGATTTTATCTGTCCCGCTTTTGGAACACCTAAAGACATTGTTAAAAAGATTGTATCTAGCGATATTAAATACGACCAAGTTATCTTGGAGTTTGATCGTTGGGTTCATATTAGCTTTTGTGAAGAAGGTTATAAACCTCGTAAGCAAGCGCTAATCATAGATGGTAAAGGTACTAGAAACTTTAACTAAGAAAGGTAAATAATTATGCCAATGGTCGGAATGAAAAAGTTTGCTTACACAGAAAAAGGTAAGAAACAAGCTAAAGAGTACGCTAAAAAAACTGGTAAGAAGATGGTAGCTAAAACTAAAAAAGGAAAAAAATAATGGCTATGATGAAAGAGTATGGTGGTATGGAGAAGTATAAATCTAAAAAAGCTATGAAGGCCCATGAGAAAAAAGAAGGTAAAAAAATGGAAGCCAAAGAAAAAGTAATGGCTAAGAAGAAAAAGAAAAAATGATACAAAAAGGTAAAGAGAAGTTTTCAGGTTATAACAAACCTAAACGCACTCCTTCTCATCCTACTAAGTCTCATGCTGTACTTGCTAAAGTAGGAGATAAGGAAAAGCTTATTCGCTTTGGTCAACAAGGTGTAAGTGGTGCAGGATCTAATCCTAAAACACCTAAAGAGAAAGCTAGACAGAAGTCATTTAAGGCTCGTCATGCAAGTAATATCTCTAAGGGTAAAATGAGTGCAGCTTACTGGGCAGACAAAGTCAAATGGTAAAAAAACCTAAGAGTAAAGTTAATCAAGCAGGAAACTATACTAAACCTACTTTACGAAAAAGCTTATTTAATAAAATAAAAGCAGGAAGTAAAGGAGGAGATCCAGGTGAATGGTCTGCTCGTAAGGCTCAAATGTTAGCTCGTGAGTATAAAAAAGCTGGTGGAGGCTACAAGTAATGGCTTTAGCTAAATCACAAAAGTCTTTAAAGGATTGGACTAAGCAGAAGTGGAGAACCTCTGATGGTACTCCATCTAAAGGTAAAAAAAGATACTTACCTGACGCTGCTTGGAAAGCTTTAAGTCCTAGTGAAAAAGCTGCAACTAATAAAGCAAAAGCTCAAGGTAATAAAAAAGGTAAACAGTTCGTATCACAACCAAAGAATATAGCTAAAAAGACAGCTAGATATAGATAATGAAAGATAAATTAGATCAGATTAGAGAGTCAGCAGAAGCTGACTTATCTATCTTCATTAAATTGGTAGCACCACACTTGATGCTAGGTGCTGTACATGAAGAACTTATTAACTGGTGGACTCGTTCTGAGTCTAAGAATAACCAATTAGTATTACTTCCTCGTGGACACATGAAGAGTAAACTAGTTGCTTATAGAACTGCCTGGTGGATTACTAAATACCCAGAGACTACAATTCTATATGTATCTGCTACGGCAGATTTAGCTGAGAAACAACTATACGCTATTAAGCAGATTATCGATAGTCCTATCTATCGTAGGTATTGGCCTGAGATGATCCATCCTGAAGAAGGTAAACGTGAGAAATGGGCAGTTTCTGAAATTGCTGTTGATCATCTACAAAGAAAACTAGAAGGGATTCGAGATGCAACTTGTAAAGCTGTTGGTCTTACATCTAATACCACAGGTTTTCATGCTGACGTTGTTGTTCTTGACGACATTGTTGTACCTGGGAACGCTTATACAGCTGATGGCCGTGAGAAAGTTGAGGCAGCTTATTCTCAACTTGCTTCCATTGAAAATCCTGGAGCGAGAGAGTGGGTAGTAGGTACTAGATACCATCCTAAAGATATTTATGATACCATGGTAGCGATGAAAGAAACTATCTATGGTGAAGATGGTGACATAACTTCAGAAGAAGAAGTGTATGAGTTGTTCCAAAGAGTAGTTGAGACAGAAGGAGAGTTCCTCTGGCCTAAACAGACTCGTGCAGATGGTAAGAAGTTTGGATTTGATGATAAAGAATTAGCACGAATCAAAGCAAAATACATAGATGCGACACAATTTTATGCACAATACTACAATAATCCTAATAGTGAAGATGTTGCAAGGATTAGTTCTGAGAAGTTTCAGTATTTTGATAAGTCTATACTCCAAAATAAAGAAGGAGATTGGTACATTAGAGATAGGAAGCTTAATATTTATGCTGCTATTGACTTTGCTTTCTCTCTTCGTAAAAAAGCTGACTATACAGCCTTAGTTACTATTGGTGTAGACCATCAAGGTAACTACTATGTACTAGATATTGACAGATTTAAGACAGATCGAATAGTTGATTACTATGACCATATAGTAAAAGCTTGGGAAAAGTGGGGATTTAGAAAGATTAGAGCTGAGGTTACTGTAGCTCAACAAACCATCGTTAAAGAGTTGAAAGAAAGCTATCTTAAACCTAATGGTATACCTCTTTCAATTGATGAATTTAGACCTACAAGATCTCTAGGTGATAAATACGAACGTGTAGCTGCAGTATTAGAACCTAAATATGATAACATGCAAATTTGGCATTACAAAGGTGGTAATTGTCAATCATTAGAAGAAGAGTTAGTAATGGCTCATCCTCCTCATGACGACATTAAGGACGCTTTAGCTAATGCGATATCTATTGCAATCATTCCGAAGAACAGAGTAGGAACATTCTCAATAGGTAAAAATATAGTTACTCACAGCCGCTTCGGTGGTGTTTCTTACTAAGGAAAAATTATGGCAGGATCAGTAGCACAACTAAGACAATTACTTAATAGAGAGACTCTAGCTAGAAAACTAGCAGGTCTTTATAATAATTGGTGGATTCAACGTGATGATAAAGAAGCAGAATGGAGAGAGCTCCGTAACTATCTATTTGCTACAGATACTACTAAAACTACTAACTCTAAACTACCTTGGAAGAATAAAACAACTCTTCCTAAACTCACACAGATTAGAGATAACCTACATGCTAACTACATGGATGCTTTATTCCCTAACGATGATTGGGTTAAGTGGGAAGGTTATAATTTAGAAGCTTCTACTCATAATAAACGTAGAGCTATCGAGTCATACATTAAGACTAAGTTAAGAGAATCTGGTTTCAGAGAAACAGTATCTCAACTTCTATATGATTACATTGATTATGGTAACGTCTTTGCTGACGTAGTTTATGTAAATGAAACACACAAAGATCAATACACAAATGAAGAGATTACTACCTACCAAGGTCCTAAACTAGAAAGAATATCACCATTTGATATTGTATTTAACCCTACAGCTAAGACTTTTAAAGAGTCTCCTAAGTTTACTCGTTATGTTAAAACAGTAGGAGAGTTAAAGAAAGATATTAAATATCATCCAGATTTAAAATATGATGAGGCAGCTTTTGAGAAAGCTATTGCTGTTCGTAGAAACATCTCAGCATTTAAGATGGAAGATGTTAATAAGGCTGAAGGCTTTATTGTTGATGGCTTTGGTTCATTACAAGAGTATTACCAATCAGGCCTAGTAGAGATATTAGAGTTTGAAGGTGATATCTATGATGAAGTTCAAGGGGAACTCCTAGAACGTAGAATTATTACAATCATTGATAGATCTTATATTATTCGTAATATTGAGAATCCATCATGGTTAGGCCGTGATACTAAACATCACGTATCATGGAGAGAAAGACCAGATAACCTATATGGTATGGGTCCATTAGATAACTTAGTAGGTTTACAATATCGTATTGACCATTTAGAGAATCTTAAAGCTGACGCTATGGATCTTACTATTCATCCTCCTATTGTTATTAAAGGTGACGTAGAACCATTTGAATGGGGTCCAGAAGCTACTATTCACATCCCTGAAGATGGTGAAGTATCTATGCTACCTCCTAATGCTGCTGCATTCCAAGTTAATAACGAGATTGCTTCTCTATTAGCTATCATGGAAGAAATGGCAGGAGCTCCTAAAGAAGCTATGGGTATTCGTAGTCCAGGTGAGAAAACAGCATTTGAAGTACAACAATTACAGAATGCTGCTGGACGTATATTCCAACATAAGATTAACAAGTTTGAAATTGAGTTCCTTGAGCCAATCTTAAATACTATGTTAGAAATGGCTAGACGTAACCTAGACATTACTGAACTTACTAGAGTTATGGATGATGACTTAGGTGTAACTGATTTCATCTCTATTACTAAAGAAGATATCACAGCTAAAGGTAAGCTACGCCCTATTGGTGCTAGACACTTTGCTGCTAGAGCACAACTCGTACAAAATATGATGGGAGTGTTTAATAGTCCTATGGGTCAAGTTATTGCACCTCATGTCTCTGCTAAACGTCTTGCTAAGATGGTTGAAGAGTATATGGGCTTTGAGAAATATGAGTTTATTAAAGATAATGCTGCTATATTTGAACAAGCTGAAACTCAAAAACTTATTAACCAAGTTCAACAAGAAATGCAGATTGAAGAAGCTACACCTATTGAAGAGGGTATGATGGAGCCTGTTCCAGCGGAGCCAGCTCCTCCTCCAATGTAAATATTACTTGACTTTTAAGTAATTGTATGTTATAATTAGTGTATGGATTTAAAATCTGAAAAAGCTAAAAGCTTATCAAAACAAGAAGTTTTCGATTTACTTAAAGCGTATATCACTGACCAAGTTGAATTGTCTAGACGTAAATGTGTAGATGAAGAGAATTTCTCTCTTCCTTCTTGGGCTGAATATCAAGCTTATCAATTAGGCTTCCAAAAAGCATTTCTTAAACTTCAGTCTTTATTACCTGACAAAGGAGAAAAATAGTGTCTGAAGACAATAAAATTACTGAGCCAAGTACCAACGCGGATCAGAACCAAGATAACCAACAACCACAATTCCAGATTCCGACAGAAGCTGCTGATTTTGTAGGTGATGGTAAAAAGTACAATTCTGTAGAAGATGCGTTAAAATCAGTACCACATGCTCAAAAGCATATTCAAACTCTTGAGTCTGAACTTGCTGCTGCTCGTGAGGAACTAGCTAAACGTAAAACTACTGAAGAACTACTAGATGAAATTAAGTCTGGAATTCAACCACAGGCTACCCCTGTTGGAACTGAATTTGATCAAGATAAATTATTGCAATTAGTTGATCAAACTCTCGAAGTTAAAGAGAGACAGAAAACAGCTAAGTCTAATGCTGATACAGTAGCGTCTAAGTTTACTGAGAAGTATGGATCTAAAGCTGAAGAAGTCTATAACTCTGTAGCTAAAGAAAGTGGATTAACTGTCCAACAATTAAATAACTTGGCAGCTAGTTCTCCCAAGATTGTACTAAAGCTTGCTGGTCTAGAAAGTACATCTGCTCCTGTAGCAGGTAAGCCAACTAGTTCAGTTAACACAGAAGCACTAGGTCAAAAGGTTGACCCTAGCCAATTATCAGCTAGAGTTAAGCAGGGTGCTACTACTAAAGATTTAGTCAATGCCTGGAAGATCGCTGGCGAAAAAGCTAAATTAAATTTATCACAATAATAAGGAAAAAACATGTCACAATTAACTAGTAATACAACTGCCTTTATTGAGGCACAACAGTATTCACAGTTTATTCTTGATAACTTACATGATTTCTTACTACCTGAAGGTATGTGGAGAGATGTATCAGACTTTGGTTCTGGCACTACTTTAAACATCAAAACAGTTGGTACAGTATCAATTCAAGATGCAGCTGAAGATACACCATTAAACTTTAACCCTATCGACACAGGTACTATCACACTTGCTATCACTGACTACGTTGGTGACGCATGGAAAGTTAGTGATGACCTCCGTGAAGATGGTGCTCAAGTAGACTCATTAATGTCTATGCGTGCAATGGAATCAACACGTGCTCTTGGTGAAAACCATGAATCACGTTTCTTATCAGTAGCTAACGCTGCTCAAACTAACGCTAATGTTAACTTAGTTAACGGCCGTCCACATCGTTGGGTAGCTGGTGGTGCTTCAGCATCAACACGCGTTATGACATTATCTGACTTCATTGCTATGAAATTAGCATTTGATAAAGCTAATGTTCCTGCAGCAGGTCGTATCGCTATTGTTGATCCAATCGTTGAAGCAACATTAAATAGCATTTCTAACTTAGTTAACGTATCTAACAACCCAATGTTCGAAGGTATTGTTACAGAAGGTTTTGCTAAAGACCATAAATTTGTTAAAAACATCTTTGGTTTCGACATCTGGACTTCTAATCGTTTACCAGTTAAGACAGCTACAGAGGCATTAAATGCTTCTTCATATGGCTTAGCAAACGATACAGCGGAAATTGGTGACGTAGCTAACGTATTTATGTGCGTATCTGATGACTCAACAAAACCAATCATGCATGCTTGGAGACGTGCTCCTAAGACTGAAGGTTGGAGAGACAATGAAGAACGTGCTGATAAGTATCAAGTTACTTCTCGTTTCGGTTTCGGTGCCCAACGTGTTGACACACTTGGTGTTATTTTAACTAGCGGTTCTACATACTAAGGAGAAATAACATGGGTTTTGAAATCGACGGTAAAAGAGGCGTAGCTAATTACTACGGTGTTCGTACTACAAACGGTAAGTTTGGTGGTCAACAATCAACAAAGAACGGTGTTGTAAAATCTGCAGTTTGGGATTTTGATTACAATGATCTTCCTAACTATGGAAGTAATGGTCTTCAATTTGTACTCCCTGCTAATGCAACAATCGTTTCAGCTAAATTGTATGTTGATGTAGCATTCACTTCAACTTCTACAACTACAGACTTAAACATTGGTTTGTATACTTCTGCAGGTGTAGCAATTGATGCTGATGGCTTGATTGCTGCTGCTGAAGCTACACAAACAGCTATTGGTACTGCAGGTAATGTAGTAACTGGTGCAGGTGCTCTAGTAGGTAAAACTATTGGTACTGCTGCTGGTGAACTAGTAGTAGCTCCTTCAGTTGATGACTTACTCACAGGTGCAGGTCGCATCGTTGTTGAGTATGTTTACAACAAGGACTAAGTAGTAAATTTGGAAGGGCTCTTACATTGGTAGGAGCCTCTCCATTTCTCTAAGGAATTCTAAATGACGATACAGCACAAATTAATTACAGATCCAGATATTCACGAACCAAAAGGAGCGGCCACAGCCTCTTCAGGTAAAGTATATTTAGCTAATGGAACAGGATCAGGAGCTTGGGATTATCCTCCAGGTAAAGCTCATGGTGAGATTTATATAGATGCTGGTGCAACGTCACAAACTTTAAGTGCTGCTTCTGCATATGCTAAACTCAATCCAACAGGTGAGTGGACAGCAGGGGTATCTAACGTATTAACTCTTGGCGCAGGTACTGGCATAATCACACTAACACAAGCTGGTACATATATGATTAACTTCTGGTGCCAATTTAGTACTGCTGCTATTGCTTCAGGTACAGTCTATAACTTTAAGTATAACTTAGATGGAACTTCTAGTAGTAGGACTCTAACTGTAGCTAAAACATCTAATGGTGCTGATAAACTACATATCTCAGCTACAGGTTTAGTAACAGCTACAGCTAATCAGGTATTATCTATGTATGTTGGTGGGGATGCTACTTCATCTTCTACAGCAATCACAGTTATTGAAGCAGGTTTATCTGCTGTTAAACTATAGGAGTACATCATGGCTAAGATGACACTACTTGAGATTGTACAAGACATTATGTCTGATATGGATTCAGACGAAGTTAACTCTATTAATGATAGCGTTGAATCTCTTCAAGTAGCTCAGATTGTTAAATCATCTTACTATAATATTGTAGATGGTAAAGACTATCCATGGTTATATGAACTCTTTCAACTAGGTACTAGTGGTACTGTTTCTAGACCTACTCATATGAGATTACCAGAAACAATTATAGATCTTAAATGGATTAAATATAATTGTGCTAAAGCTGGAGAAACTCGTAACAGATTTACAAAGATTGAATACAAAACTCCTGAAGAATTCTTAGATATTACTGATCAAAGATTAAGTACAGATTCTAAGATTACAGTAGTTACGGACTCTACAGGTATTAAAATAAATGTTTATGATGATAGAGCTCCATCTTATTTCACATCTTTTGATGATGACTATTTAGTATTTGATGCTTATGACTCTGCTGTAGAGTCTAGCTTACAAAATAGTAAGACTCAATGCCATGGTAAACGTTCTGTAGTATTTACTCTATCAGATACATTTACTCCAGATCTACCAGTACAAATGTTTACTTATTTACTTAATGAGGCTAAGTCTGCTTCATTCTTAACTCTTAAACAATTACCTAATGCTAAAGCAGAACAAATATCAGTAAGTCAAAAACGTAAGATGAGTCAAGAAGCCTGGAAGATTAGTAATGGTATTAAGTATCCTAACTATGGTCGTAAACCTAATTCAAGAGGACGTTACTAATGGTAATGCTAACTAGTAATACTCCAGCATTTATTAACTCTCAACAGTACTCGAAAGGAAAAAAGAATGGCAGAAAAGTGGATTCAAAAAGCAATCAAAAAACCAGGAGCGTTAAGAGAAGCTCTAGGAGTAAAAAAAGGTAAAACAATTCCAGCAGCTAAACTTGCAGCTGCAGCTAAGAAACCAGGTAAAATGGGTCAACGTGCTAGATTAGCTCAAACTCTTAAGAAAATGAAAAAGAAATAATGAAAACATATACAACTCCTAACGGAAAAGAAATACAAATTTATAGAGATAAAGTTTCTGCACAATATAAGATTCAATTTGGTTCTGGTGGTGAATTACCAGAAGAGTTAACTGGTATCTTTACTAATGAACTCTTTGCTGAAACAGCTATTAATAAGTATCTAGAAAAACAAGAAACTAAAAAAGCTAAAACTGAATCTAAGGAGTAGTAATGGCTGTAGGTAATGAGAAGATCTATAGATCATTTACCAAGGGGTTAATTACTGAGGCTAGTCCTCTTACATTCCCTGAGAATGCTTCTATAGATGAAGAAAACTTCGTCCTTAATCGTAATGGTTCTAGATCTAGACGTCTAGGATTAGACTACGAAGGAGGATATGCTCTCACGTCTACAGGTTTTAGTTCAAGTTCTTTAGCCACTGGTAAACAATCATTCCATAAATGGGATATGCCAGGAGGTGATTCTACAGTAGCTATTGGTGTTGTTCGTATTTTAGATAAATTATGGTTTATTGATTTACTTACAAGTGCTCCTAGTAATAATTTACTTAATGGAGGTTCTTCAATAACTTTATCAGGTCTTGGTGACGCTGATATTGAAACCTCTACAATTAACAATAAACTTATTATTGTTTCTGAAGATCTTACTTATCCAGTACTTTTATCTTATAATTCTTCTACAGATACAGTAACTCAATCAACTATTACAGTTGAAGTTAGAGATATCTGGGGTGTTGATGATAATCTTTTAGTTAATCAAAGACCTACTACATTAACAGTTAAGCATAAATATAATTTAAGAAATCAAGGTTGGTCTCCAACCGTTCAAACTACTACAGGTGCTGATGCTATTGATCGCACTTTTACTCAATTAGCTGTCTATCCTTCTAATGCTGATCAATGGGTAACTGGTAAGATAACTAATCCTAGTTCATCTGATTTTGAAAAATATGATGCTGCAACTTTACAAAAGAATTCTACATCTAACTATCAGGTTGCTAAGGGTAGTTATATTATCGATGCTTTCAATAGAGGAACTGAAAGGGAAGGTAACTCAGGCATAACTGGTTTACCTTTAGATAAAGAAACAGGTGCTTTCTCTACAGTAGCCTCTTATGCTGGTCGTATATTCTATTCAGGAGTTAATTCAGCTATTTCAGGAGGAGACTCAAGATCTCCTAACTATAGTGGTTATGTATTCTTTACTACTATTATTACTGGTGATGATAAACTAGGTGTTTGTTATCAAGAAGCTGACCCTACAGATTCTAATATTAATGATTTAGTTACTACTGATGGTGGTACTATTCAGATTCCAGAAGCAACTCAAATTGTCAAGATTGTTTCTAGCCAAGCATCACTATTAGTTTTTGCAGATAATGGCGTATGGGAAGTTTATGGAGATACTGGTGGCTTTATTGCTACATCTTTCCAAACAAGTAAAGTATCAACCAATGGTGTTAAGAATCCTAAGTCTATTGTTAATGTTAATGGTAACTTTGTTTACTGGTCTAAAGCTGGTATTTATTTATTAACTCCAGATCCTTCTTCTGGTAGATTTACCGCTAAGTCTATTTCATTAACTACTATTCAATCTTTATTCTTAGATATTCCAACTGTAGGTAAAAACTATTGTAAAGGTTTCTTTGATGAAAAAGAAAATCGTGTTCGTTGGTTATATAATGATTCTGATAACTATGATACATCTAATTATATTAATAAGTATAATAAAGAGTTAATACTAGATCTTACTCTAGAAGCTTTCTATGTAAACTCATTCTCTAGTCTAGCATCTAACTCTCCATATATAGCAGACTATATTGAGATACCAGGTTACTCTGTAGGTAATCAAGATACTAACGTATTAGTAGCTACTGATGAAGTTATTATTACTGCTGGAGACTCAGTACTTATTACCGCAAGTGTTATTGCATCTAGAAGTTCACAGTTTAGTTTCTTAACTATTACAGGAACTTCATTTACTGTATCTAAGTTTAGTAATAAAAAGTTTACTGACTGGGAAACAGCAGGGTCTGGTACAGGTGCAAACTACTTAAGTTACTTAATTACTGGTTATGAGTTATTTGGTGATGTTATGAGGAATAAACAAATTCCTTATATCTTCTTTTACTTTAATAGAACTGAAGATGGCTTTACTGATATAGGTTCATCTTTAGCCATTGATAATCCATCATCTTGTTTAGTACAAGCTCAATGGAACTGGGCAGACTCTGTTAATAGTGGTAAATGGGGTAATCAATTCCAAGCATATAGACTCTTACGTAATTATATACCTAGTGGCTCTGGAGATCCATTTGATTATGGTGATTCTGTTATTGTTACTAAGAATAAACTAAGAGGTTCTGGTAAAACAATCAGTCTTAAGATTCAGTCTGAGGCTGGTAAAGATATGCAAATACTTGGTTGGGGAGTCTCCGCAGTAGCTACAAGTAAACCGTAATGAGTTTAAAAGTAATATATAAAGAAGAAGATAATGGTTTTGTAGGTTTAAGTTATGAACCATTCTTACAAAAGACCATAATGCATTTAGAGTTTAAAAGATGGAACTTAACTGAATGTAGAAGATATAAAAAAGTTTGGAATGTTATTAAAAAAAGTTTAAAAGAATCAGGTTTTACAGAGGTACATAGTTTATGTGACTCTGAAAGAGCAGTAAAATTTAATAAGTTTTGGGGATTTAAGGATACTGGGTTTATAGCTCAGGTAGAGGATGGTTATAGATATATTTTAAAATTGGAGTTATAATTATGAAACATAAGAATGTAAGGAAAGTAGGATATGGTGGTGCAGTAGCAGCCGTCACTAAAGTTTTTAGTGCTGTATCTCCCATTATTTCTGCAGCTAGTGCAGTTATGGGTGTGGTTAGTTCTCAACAGCAAAAAAAAGCTACAACTCAAGCTGCGGCAGCTACTGAACGTCAAAGTGATCTACAAAATAGATTGAATGATATCAACGCTCAAAGACAAAGAATAGCTCAAATGAGAGAGGCTCGTATTAGACGTGCTCAAATCACTACAGAAACTACAGGTGGTGGTTTAGGATTAACAGGTACTTCTTCATCAGTTGGTTCTATTGGTGCAGTATCTTCGCAAGAGGCTAGTAATATTGGTGCTATCAATACTCAAGCAGGTTTTGGTAAAGCTATTGGTACAGCTGGTACTGAAGCTTACACAGCTATGGGTGAAGCTAAAGGATGGCAAGATATTGGTCAATTATCTGGTAAGGTATTTGACTTATCTGGTGGCTTTGAATCAATGAAAAAAATTGGATCTATTTTTGGTTAAACTAGGATAAATTGATGGAATTCTCTGAAGATTTTGTACTACCTACCATAGAAGTAACTAATAAGCCTGTTCCTGAAACACAGGCTAGTGATGATGCTTTCTATGCTGCAGGATCTTATAGTAATGATCCGATTAATGACTATACAAGAATGTATGGTGAATTAACGCAGGAAGGGTACTCACAATCCTTAGAAGATGCTAAAAAGATGTGGATGAATGAACAGTCTTCTACTAATAAAGAAGCTGTTCTAGGTCTCATTAATGATCCATCACTATCTAGAGAACAAAAAAGAAACATCTTATCTACATACTCTGTCACAGGATATATCTCTACTGATATCAAAGATAAGTATGTTCAAAGAGCTGCATCAGTTACAATGGGAGATACCCATTTAGATGATTCATCTCAAGATACTAATGTTAACCTATTGCCTACTAAAAAACTAGAGATTGCTTCTAGAAAAGAAGACTATAGTAAAGAAAGCTTTATTGACTCTGTAATCGAGAATTCCACAGCTATCTGGGAAGGTATTACTCCAGGCCTTATTATCAGAAAACCTGATGGCACTATTGATTTCAGAAAGACTCTTGCTCCATCTCAAATTGCTAAAGATGTAGGAGGAGAACTCTTAGGACTAGCTAACTTCTTTACTAGTATTCCTAACTTCTTAGAGTCTAGAGGCCATGCATTTACTAGTATCACTAAACAAGCTTTAAATAAAGAGAACATAGACTGGCAAGGTGCTTTAGCTAAAGGTGAAGAATGGGCTGAAACAAATCCTATTGTATCTTGGTCTGACTGGAGACTTGAAACTATAGTTAAGAAACTAGGTTTAGAGTCAGAGTTTGAAACAGTTAAGAAAGAGTTTGAAGGATCAGTAATCAATAACATTCAAGGTGGTATTGGTACTGTCGTTCAGAAACTAGATCAAGCTGGTGTAGACTCAGGTAAAACTAAACCAGGACAAGTCCAAGTTATTACTGATGCTGCTATGATCTTTGGTGGTCCTTTATTCAAAGGAGCTAAAGCCCTTGGAAAGAAACTTAAAACTCAATCTGAGACTATTGATGTTCGTCCTGATAGTCCTATTGATAATACAGTAGAAGCTAATCCCGGTGTTGCTGCTCCAATTATTAAAGCTGGTATTGAGGATTCATCAGGTCAAACAGCTACATCTATAGGTGCTGGTGAACCAGGTGTACTCATTCATAAGTACGTTTTACCTAAAACGAGTGAAAAATTCCCTGATGTTCGTAACAATCCAGACTTACATAGAGACATTATTGAACTAAATAAGAAGCTAGAAAACGTTCTAGAAACTACACGCTTTGATCCTAATATCATTAACGTAGAAGAAAGAATGAGTGATATCTCTGCAGTTAATAGAATCATTAACGAAAGAACTGCTCCTACTTACATGCAATCTAACTCAAGAGTTAACGTTGCAGATACTACATTTGAATTCAAAGCTGTCTTTGGTCGTGATAGTAACTACCTATTTAATTCTAGAGAAAGTGTTATCAATGCTTATGATAATTTAAAATCATTAGTTGATACCTTACCTGCAGAAGAAAAAGGTTCAGTATACATTACTGACAGAGTTACAGGTCAAAAGTATACTCCTGATTCCCTAAGAGCTGATCCTAAATTTACATCAGATGTAATGGATAATAAACAGTTTGCAGTAGAGTGGGAATATAAGAAAGACTATGACTTACTAGATGTGACTCTTAATGGTCCTGACTCTGTAAAAACTATTCTAGACTTTGGTATTAAGTTTGATATTTCTAAGATTGCCCAAACTACATTTGGTAAATGGATTACTCCTTCAGGTAAGTTTGCACCATGGATTGAACAAGGTTTAGGTAGACAGTCAGAAAGAGCAGCATACTTATCTTCACAAACTCTTAACATTATCAAGACTAAACTAGGTGATGGTAAACTTAAACCAGAACTAGCAGCAGTAGTATCTGATGCTTTAGATCAAGGTAGAGAGTTATTCACTAAAGCAGAGTTAAGAGCTAAGTTCCCTAAGTTATCTACAGCTGAACTAGAAGCTTTATTCGAGAAACAAGTATACTGGAGACAAGTTAATTACTTTGATCTTGCTCTTACTGATAGAGCACGTCGTAATGAACTCTTCCAAAAAGGATACAAACAAGGATTATACAAAGATAATGGCTACATAGGAGCCGCTAGGACTGATTTTTCTTTCGTGGGTGAGGGTAGCCTACCACCTAAATCTGTATGGGATCTTACATTAGACCTACCTGTTGAGTTTGAATTAGACAGGGCTAAGACTGATGGTGTATACAATGTTGGTGGTAAACAACTTGTTCTTCTTGAGAAGTCATTTACTGATGCATCTACTGGTAAGATCTATGAGTATGGATTAGTAGGGGATAGAGTAAAACTAGACGTATTACCACAAAAGATTATCAGAAGAATACCTGGATACTCTCCTATTCTATACAAAGAACACTTCTTTATTGATGCTGTTCCAAACGAATTAAATGTAAATGGATACTTAATCCAAGACAAAACTAAACTAGAAAATTATTCTAGAACTGTGGCAGCTGCTTCTACTAAGTATGAAGCTGATGCTTTACTTACAGAGTTCCAAAGAAGGTATCCTGATCAAAAGGTTACTTTGAGAAAAGCTAGAGAGGAATCTTTATCAGATAGAGTTTCTTTATACGAAGTACATGGGGATATAGTTCGTAATGCTATGCGTAGAGGGGAGCGTTTACCGTCATTAAATGGTCCTGCTAGGATAGAAGATCCTCTTTCAGCTTTAATTAAAACATCTCAAAGTCTTGCTAGAATGGATACAATGAGATCCTATAAAGATGTCTTTGAATCTTATTTCATTAAGAACTACAAAGAGTTTCTACCTAGAGTTAGAGAGGGTGAGTTTCCACCTAGAATAGAACTCATTGAACCTTTACCAAGAGCTATGAGTGAGGCTGAGAAAGCTAAGTTTGAGAAAGCCAAAGCAGAGTTTGAATACTACAGCACCATTACTTCTTTTGCAGAATGGTCTGATTCTATTCCTAGTGCTCTTGTTGGTGTAGCTGATGTTCTAGAAAAATATAAAGTTCCAGGTAATGTATTACGTGAGATTGGTAACAAGAATATGATTATCAATGCTCCACAAAGAATAGCTTCTTTATTCTATATTACTCTTAACGTTCCTAGACAATGGTTTGTACAAACACAACCTATCTTTGAAATGGTTGTAGCTAATCCTATTAAAGGATCTAAGAATGTAGCATTAATGCTTGCTACTAGATTAGCAGTGCTTGATGATGCTAGAATGTTAAAACCTTATAAGAACTTAGTAAGTAAGTTTGCTCATTCTTCTGTAAAGAACTTAGTAGATAAAGCTGAGTTTGATGCTACAGTTAAAGCTATGAAAGAGTCTGGTTTATTCCAAGGTGTTGATCAAAACTTACTCGTTAATCAAATTCTAACAGATTCTACTAGACCTTTAATTGAAACTCCATTAGAAAAAGGAGTAGCTAGTGTTACTGCAGTTCCTAGTGCTACTGTAAGATTAGCTAGAGCAGTTGGCTTTGACGCAGCTGAGTTATCTAATAGAATGTTTATGTGGTTACAAGCTAAGGATTTCTGGTTAGAACAAAATCCAGGTAAGAACTGGAATACTCCAGCAGCTCGTGAGGCTATCTCATATGAAGCTTGGAGATTATCAGGTTCTATGAGTAGAGCAGGGTCATTACCATATCAACGTGGTGCTTTATCATTCTTGATGCAGTTCGCTGCAATCACACAAAAACAATTCCTACTTGGTTTCCAAGAGGGTGGTAGTATTCTTACAAGATCCGATAGAGCTAGACTCTTAGCGTCTAGAGGATTACTATGGGGTGCCTACGGTGTAATCGGTGGTAAGATCCTAATGGATGCTCTAACAGCTACTCAAGATCCTGACATTCTTAAATTAAAAGAAGAGATCAGAAAAGGTGCTTATGATAGAGTTATGAATGGTCTATTTAAAGCCCTTGCAGGAGATGACATTGATCCTAAGATTAACTTCTCTAAAGACATTAACCCATATGGTGAGTCTGGTTTAGGTATTCCTTACATTGATTTAGCAGTAGAGATTGTTAAAACTTTAAATGGTGAAACTAACGGATTTAGATTCCCAGCATTATCAGCTATTGGTCGTATCCCTGATACTATTAATACTCTTAATTCATGGTTAGCTACTAAAGAGATTACAGATCAAAACTTTGGTCGTGTAGTTCTAGAAGCTTCTCGCTTTGCTTCAGGTATGGATAACTGGGCTAAAGCTCAAGTAATGCTTGCAATCAATGACAAGATTACTAAACAAGGTAAACCTCTTGGTCTAGAGTCTACTCGTGCAGAAGCATTTGCTCAAATCATAGGCTTTACTACTACTAAAGAAGAAGACATCTGGGCAGCAGCTAATGTTAAGAAAGATAGAACTACAGAAGTTAAAGACATGGCAGCTAGTATCCATAGAGAATTAATTAAGATTATTTCAGATCCTGATATTAAGAATGATCCTAATTTAGAATCTACTAAACGAGCTCTTGTTAACAGTTTCTTATCTACTCTACAAGATGATGATGGTACTAAATGGGACAAAGACAAGATTAAAGAAGTCAGAGATCAAATCTGGGAGTTAGATAAAGAAACCAGAAGAACTCTAAAACGTAGTTTAATTGAATATACTTGGACTAAAATGAATAACCAGTATAATGAAAACAATCAAAAACTAGAGAATTTATTGAAAGATAAACAAAACGAATCAACATTTGAGTTACTTAATACTATACACGGAAGGGAAAATCCATAATGGCACAAGAACGCTTTTCACAAACAATGAGTCTACCAAGCTACTCAGCTAATCCTGTATCTAGTAGGGCAGGACTTATATCAAATGACTTATCTAATTTAGCGTTAACTGGTGGGTTTATTGCTGAAGGTGTAGGCGAAATGGTCAAGGCAGGTACAGTAAGTGATATTGAATCTAGCATTAAAGCTAACATTGAAGAATATCAAAAACAAAGTCCTACTTTTATTGCTCAAACTAATTTAGATCTTAAGAATCTTCAAGATAAAGCTGTAGATCCTACAACAAAAGAAGTGGAACTACCTGGTATTCTTAAGTCAATTAATGACAAGACTAACTTCTTACAAACTGCTAAGGATCAACGTAAGATTAATGAATACGAATTCTCTTCCCGTATTAATCAATTAACTCGTGATGCTGTAGCAAAGAATCCAGCTTTTACTAGAGAGATTCTATCTAAAGCTCAACAAACTCTTGAACTAAACAATATCCAACAAACTATTAAGATGGATACTGCTTTATATGAATCTGTAAGAAAAACTCAAGAAGAAGAAAGAAAGAACTTAAGAGAGCTAGGTGAGAAGTTCTTTATCATGGCTCCTAAGGTTAGAGGAGAAGATGGTCAAGAATATCTAGATTATTCTGCTTTAGATACAGAAGTTCGTAAAGCTATGAATGATCAAAGAATAGCTAATAATGCAGAAATGCTTGCTAAGACTCAAAAGAATGTAAGTGAGGTTGAGTTACAAGAACTTGTTAATAACAATGTACATTGGTCTGTTGTTAATAACACTTACAGAAACTCTTTATCTCAGTTTAATACTCTTATGAAAGATCCTAGTATGCCTCTTGATAAGAAGATTACTACTCTTGATCTATTAGCTAACCAACAAAAACTAGAGTTTTCTACTAAATTTGGTAAGTTTTATAGCAAGCCTGAGATTAAAGAGGCAGCTGACTTCCTCAATAAACAAATTGATGGTTTAGTAACAGCCTTGAAGAATGATACTTCAGGTAAGAACTTTGCTGAGATTCTTGAAACTAATTCTAAGATCAATTCTAAATTATCTGAATTAGAGTTACGTAACATGGGTATTGACCCTGTATATACTAAGACTCTTAGTGATCTTGCTCCATATCTTAACAAGTTTAATCTTAACCCTAAACTAGAGAATGACTTAATTAACTATGGTAATCTTACTGTATCAGGTATCTTGAAAAAGATGCAAGACAATAGTGCTAATCCTAAAGATCAAAACACAGTTAATAATGTATTCCAACCTGGTTCTATTATGTTACAGAATGGTCAGAAACTATCTATCAATGGTGGTTATTTGAACTCATCTATGAATAACATTAGTAAAGGTGATGCTACAGTAGTTCCTGTCTTTAAACAATCTATTGATAACTATATCAGTTATATCAACTTTGACTCTGACTACTTAAGCAATAGAGACAGACAAGTACAACAAAAGAAACAATTTGGTGCTATGGAAGAGATGTTTAAACAAATAGGTGATCCTAAGTTTAAAGAAGCTGCTAAGTACATGGACCAATATCAAAGTGCTCAACTACTAAAAGGTGTTGACGAATACAATAGAGTTATATATAATAACTTTATGAAGTACAGAGCCGAGAATCCTAATGAGAAAGTTCGTATTAGTCAGAATTGGGATGGTTCATTAATCGCTACAGGCGGTTCAGAAGAATTTAATACTAACTATGTTGGTCGTATTAATACAGCGTTAAAAGCATACGCTACATTACAAGGTAAAAATCCTAATGAAGTATCTAACGAGTTCTACTCAAGATACTATCAAGACATCTTTACTAAGAATGTTAGCGAGTTATCCATGAAAGTGAAACCAGTTGAAGAAGGTAATATCGATCTCAAGAATAGACCAGTGGTACGAAATGCCGATGGTACTATAAGCACAGTCAGAAGCATGTCAGTTGGAATTGGAGGTAAAGAAGTTCTAATACCTACAGTATCTGATGATGGCAGAATTATGACTGAAAACGAAGCCATTAAACAATACTTAGATACAGGAAGACATCTAGGTAAGTTTAGGACTGTTGAGGAGGCTAATACTTTTGCTAAACAACTACACAATGAACAAGATAAGATGTATTCTCCTGGGAATACTCTTAGCAAGTTCTCATCCACTCCTGGAGGTGGAGCAAATAAAAAAGCAGATATGATCAATACTGCTTTTGTTCCTAAAATCATTTCAGAGGCTAACGCTGGTGAGGTTGACCAAATACTTACTAAACTAATAGACAAAGAATCTAGAGGATTGCACATTAATCCTACTACTCGTCAATTAGTAGAATCACCTAAGGGTGCTAAAGGTATCACTCAAGTAATGCCTGCTACTGGAATAGATCCTGGTTTTGGAGTACGACCACTACAAAATCAATCAGAAGCTGAATACAAACGATTTAGTAGAGACTACTTTGTAGCAATGCTAAGGGAGTTTAACGGAGATGCAGCGAAAGCTTTAGCTGCTTATAATTGGGGTCCTGATAAGGTTAAATCTACAGTTAAGAAACATGGAGAATCCTGGTTTACTAAGTTACCTCCTGAAACTAAAGATTACGTAGCATCTATACTATGAACTTTGAATTTGACGAAGCTTTAAGTAAGGTATTTCAGGCTGCTAAAGGAGCTGTAGTAGAGGCTACTGGTATGTCTGATAATAAGGCTATAGCTACAAACACGGCTAATGCTGCTTATGGTAAAGAAACACAGCATAATGGTAAATCAGATGCTATGCGTCATATAATATTCTCTGCTCTAGCAGAACAAGACTATACTGATGTTGGTGCTAAGACTATATCATTTCTTAATGAGAACATTACTTTCAATCAGAACAAAGCTGAGAAAGCAATGGATTATCATAATGATGCAATAGGAAGAGAGATAGGAAAGAAAGCTAAATCAAAAGAAGAGATTGTTCAAATGGCTAGAGAAGCAATTGACTCGGGCAAAGCTAGAGTTATTGGTAAAGAGTTAGAAGGTCCCTACTATTAAATAGGGACTTTCAATACCATAACTGGTATACCTTTCTTTTGAGAGTACTTGATACCATACTCGGTACCTTTACTCTTACCATCCCAAAAGACTAGTACTTTATCTGCATTATCAATCATCTGTTTATTCCTAATAAAGAAATACTTACTACTAAACTCTACATTATTATCTAGTAGATGATAGGGTAAGAACTCTATAAGAGGGATAGCATTGGCTTTAGCATAAGCTTTAGTTATCTGATCCACACCCTTAGCTCCCCCTGATAAAATAATGGGAGAGCCAGAGACGTGATCTTTCATAAACTTGTCAATAATAGGTATGACAGTTTCTGCTTTGTCTATACTTCTACTACCTAGAATACAGATCTTCATTGTTTCTCTATGGAGAATTGTAATCGTACTACAAGCAAGTCTATGAGTAAGTAGTTAAAGAACTCATCAGCTATAAACTCAAACCCTAGACTTAATCCACCAATCATTTCAAAATCAATCATCATATTTCGCAACTCCCCGCAGTGCAAGCCAATGTTTGTTGACCTGTTGTGTTATCTTCAGCTTCAATAAAGTTCTCCCAAACAATAGCAGTAGGAGTTCTAGAAGCTAACTCTTCAAACTGATCCTTAGTACAATCTTCATAAGGAGCTTGTTGATAAGTATGATTAGAGTGTGGTAAGAACGATACACCACTAATCTCATCAAAGTGTTTCCATACCCATGCACCTACTTCAGGCCACTCTTCATCCTTAACTGAAATAGTTACAGATGGTTTGTGTTCACACCAATGACGCTGATAGATTAACCAAGTCTCAAGTTGTTCAATAGCAGTCTTATCATTTCTAAGAATAGCACCTTTAGGAGCTTTCATAGGGAAACTAAATACTGCTGTACTATCAGGGCGGAATACTTCGTCTTCTACTGAGACACCTGACTCCTTGAGATAATTGTAGATCGGGTCTTTTTTATCCATTCGTATGCGTCGAATATAAAAGTCATTGTGACGAGCATGGATACCACTAGCGGAATCAACCAACTGCGATACAGTCCCTGAAGGCTTAACACAAGTGATAGAAGTAGAACATGGTATATCAAATTGTTTAGCATACTCCTCATTTGTTTTCCTAGCGACATCTCGTAGTTCCTCTAATAGTTTAGGATCAGGATCATTAGTAATCTTAGCATCCATGATGCCTGTCAAACTAACTCCTAAGAGTCTTTCATCTTCCGTATTCTTCTTCCACTCTGATGATAAGAATTGGAAGTTAGTTAAGGTTGACTGGATAGTTCCGAGAATTGTCGCAAGTCTGACCTTACGGATAAGGGTATCTCTGGTATCGTTTGCCCGTACAACCACTTCCGTAAGATTGCAGAATTGTTTATCACGGAGGATAATTTCTGAGCATGGATTGGTTCCGTAGCTGAGAGTCGGATCTCGTCTTCCCCACTTATTTGCTTGATTCTGAGCAGCAATACGATTAAAGATTCCTCGTTCACCTGACTTTGACTTAACCAAGCTGAGCCATTCTTCCATGAAAGTTTCACTGTCGGGTTTTTCTGTGTAGGCGACAGAGTTATTGGCAAGTCCTCTATGTGAATGATCATTGTACCACGCTCCTGTTTTAGCTTCTCTCATACGTTTATCAGTAAGATTAGAGAGTGAAATAAGAGCAGAACGTCTTACTCCTCCTACTACTACAATCTCACCTATCATACACATAATATCGTGTACTTCAATTGATGTTAGTTTACGACCAACAGCACCTTTGAAAGTCTCAACTACAAAGTCAAATAGTTTCTTTAATGGTTCAGGGCCCGAGGCTCTACCACCAAATACTTTAAGTCTTGCACCAGCAGGACGTACTTTAGTAAAGTCAAAGGTAGGGATATCACCTTCCCACAAGGAAGACAATAGTTTCTTGAATGCTTTTGCCCAACCTAGTTTACTGTCTTCTACTACAATAACATCTTCTACATACTTTAATTCAGTAGGGATTTCAGGAAGTTTAGAAATCTCTTGACGTTCACAAGAGAATCCAACTCCTGTACCGTTCATGAGTATATATAGAGCTTCACTAAAAGCGCGTTTATTATTAACAGCAAGATAAGAACAGTTATAAGCAGCGATATTATCTCTTTCACAAGCTTCTCCAGCAGTCATGAGTAGACGCATAGAAGGCATAACTTCTAAGTTTAATACAGAGTTATGTAATTCTGTCCACTCATTATTGGTTAATTCTACCTTAGTTTTAAGGTAATCAGTAAGACGTGTAACAGTTTCTTTCCAGGTCTCTCTACGTTTCTTTTCAGGTATGTAACGAGCATATCTGCTCATTGCAATTACTTCTTGGTACACACTTGGTAAACTACTCATAAGTATCATATTCCTCTAATTCGTTATCTGTTTCTTTCAATAGTCTATCTAGGTTCTCTTCTATTTTATCCTGAAATTTATCTACTAACTCTTCAGACGATATGTCTAATAGTTCTAATAGGGTAGTTTCATCAAATTTTTTGAGATCTTCGCAGAGTTCTTGGAAAGTACGTTGCATAATTAACTTTCTGATGACCGACCATAATGATCGCCATCGTTGCCGTTTTGTCCGATAATATCAATTCTAGTAACTTCACCAGTTGACTTATCCAATTCATACTCAGCTAAATTAGAAGTTGACTCCGCCAGTGTATCCGGGGCCATATCCTCCACTGTTAGCTTTTGTTCCTTTATTCTTTTTCCGAAGATAAGATCCCAGTTCTCTTGGCCCTCTTTTGATAAGGTCTTTGAGACTAGTCTTGCTCCTGTGTGATCGTTCTGACTTGCCACTTTCTAACTCCTTAAGTAGTTCTACATAATGAATGACTTTATCTAAGTCATCTATTCCTCCTTTATCACGCCATCTACTGATGTACTTGATAATGTTACCCTCAATATATGGTATGTTGTTAGCCGTAATATATTGAATAGGTTGAATTTTAAATTTCTTGTAATG
>JACCDP010258126.1_pt1 | contig 30393 bp, 25 predicted proteins | sample 7445841 | NCBI WGS metagenome assembly JACCDP01 (sample SAMN15323441, study PRJNA562643) | freshwater metagenome | isolation source: river surface water | place: USA:Blue River Watershed | collected 2017-08-17 | reverse complement strand
CTGCAGATTGTGTTGTAAAAGTTAAGAAATCATTTCCTTCTCTTACCCTAATTGAAGTATCGGCACTTCTATAAGCAGATTCAGAAACATATCCTATTTCATTTGCATTTATAGTTGCATTAAGTGGCGATATAATAATTTCAATTGGTGGAGGTCCATCTAAAACTTTTGTATAATTTACAAAAACACTTGCAGTATAAATTGACGAAGTATAATATGGATGTATTGTTAATGGATATTCAATACTACCACTCAATTGCGTAAAGTTTGACGATGGACCAAAGAATAAAGAACCCGAAGGGTCATAAGGTATAGAGAATGACCTAACCGGTCTAAAAAATCTACCACCATTAGTGAATGCATCTTTGATTCCACTGTAAACAGGATTTGTACCAGTAAATCCTGGTGAAAAGGTAAGTAAATAAGCTCCGGTAGCATCAAAATCCGTTGAAGTCCAATAAAATGCGTTATTCCAACCACCTATTGAATTTCTATTTTGCCATATTTTAGTAAGTTCTTCTGAACTCGGTAAATACCAATCAGAATAACCACCTTCTACTAAATCTGCACAAACTTTTGCAGGAATACCAGCCGTTGTACAGGTAGTAATTATACTATTTGTATTTTGTAGTCCAGTTCCAAAATTAGGAGATGTCCCAATATAAGTTCCGCTACATCCCCAATCTTCGGTAACGTATGAATTAACCGAAACAACCAATCCCTTTACGAGATTTTCATCAAAACCAGTATCACCAGGTTGTAAAATATAACCAATCGTGCCACCAAACATAGATTGACCTACTGAAACCGGATTATTAAGAAATGCTCTTTGTCCAGGTGTTATATTATTTCCTACAATTGATGCAGTTGCAATATGAAATTGTCCGTGTGATTTAAATGGGTCTGATGCTGCGCTTGAGCTAAAAATTAAATATTTAGAACCTTGCTTAACTTTTATCTCCGTTATTGATGGTCTATAATCATTGACAATACCTCTTGAATTTGCAGCCAGTGTTACATTAATTGGAGTTACTTCAAACACAATACTTTCATCTCCAGGTTTTCCTTCAGGAACTATTGTAAATGTTTTATTTACACTTACTGACTCCGATGAGTAGGGTTCAATATAGGTCCAATTTATTGTAAGAGTTTTACTTTGAGATATTGGATTTCCTATAAACTGACCGTAAGGAGTTGACGAAATTATAAAATTGTTATCATCCGTTGCTACAACTTTTATATCATTATTAAAACTTTGAGTAGTATAATAAACCCAATATTCAGGCACATAATCAACATTAATTGACATTGATGGATATACCATTACTGATCCAGATATTGGATTTGTATTAGTTCCTCTTCTATAAAAAGAAGCAGTTGCACTCGCAGATGGTGGAGTAAATACATTTGTTAATCTTGGATTGATAGTAAACGTATCAGTATCATATGTTACAAATCCAGCATCTATACCATCTAAAAGGTCAGTAAGAGTGAGTGTTGTATATATTGAAGCCGTTAATGTTGGTTGAGATGGAGTTGGTTCAGAACCAGAACCAATTAAATAAATTGTTCTTTGTCCATCTATTGAATCTCTATTGAAAACGGCATTATAATCCAATTCACCAGAACCCGTTAATCCAGGATAAACCCCTTTAATAAATCCACTAGCTGACGCTTGTGTTAATGTTATATAATAAGAACCCGATGCAACATATAATCTATTATTAGAACGTCCATATGGTAACCCACTTCTTATATTTAATTCATTAATACCATCAATTCTTACCGCTTGTACTTCTAAAGAACCAGATGGGTCATTATTTCTAATTACAGTTCCTCTATACGGTCTAATCTCATAATTTACACCACCTTTACCATCAATTACTCTCGTAATTACAAACGAATCCGTCACACCCTCACACTCTCCGGTAAATTCGATATATTGAACAATAATATCTTCTCTAGAACCTGTAAAGTTACTAACAGTAAGAGTAACTAAATCAGTTTCTCTATTCAATAAAAGACCTGGCATTTGTCCACCAACGTATTGAGATGAAGACAATTCATTTCCAAAAAAGTCATAAGAACGAGATGTGTATGTTACCGAACCGGTTAAATAACTTTTAATTACATCAATAGATATTACTGTAGGTGGTACAGGATTACCATTTCCTGAACCTGAATCAAATTGAAAATATAAATTTGAAGGTACTAAATCTAAATTTTTATTAATTACATTCAGATTACCGCCATCAAACGTTTTACTTTCTTCAACAATTACAGGTATGTAATTATTGTTTATATCATAAAATTGAAATCTGAAATCGAATGTTTCTCTTGGTAATGTTCTCGGAATTGGTTGAATAAATGTTATTTCATCCGGAGAAAATGATGTTTCTTGCGAAGCTCTTAGGCTAACATCGGATATATACCAATCAGTTCCTTTAACTTCAAAAACTAATTTTACATTTGATAAATCTTCGGCTTTAAAGTTTGCATTAATTTGAGATTTTTGAAGTAAACTATTATCCGATGTTAATGTAAGAATATTTTGTGTAGTTCCTACACTTGTAATTACATTATTAAAGTTAGATTGTCTTGAACCACTTAAATAAACTTTTAAACTATCAGAAGTATTAGCCGGGCTACCAACTCTCGCATTAAATGTTAAACTATATTCCGTATTTGGACTTATATCCAAAGATTTAGATGTAAAAAATAAATTTGTTGTTGAACTATTTAACTTTACAGAATTGTATAAATAATTTTGATTAAATTGTGTTGTAATATTATTAGATGAAGTTAACCAGTAATTTTTATAATTAAAAAGGTCAAAACCACCATAATATTCTTCATTTTTTGTTGTAGTTTCTAAATCTCTTAAAACTTCATTAGATTCTAATTGTATTTCCTGAATAAATTGATAATCAGAAAGGTCTGATTGTGATTTTCTAAATATCTTTACTCTAGCAACATCTCCAACAAATGTTGTTAAATCTGATAATGTTATTTTTGCAAATGAACCTGTAAGTGCTGTTTTTAAATTATCTAATCCTTCTACATAATTAAATGATGCAGTATATCCTTGATTGGAAAAATCAGAAACTATACCATTAATGGTATAAGGAGTTTGGATGTATAAATCGGTTTTATTTATAACATCCGATGCAATAGAAGAAAATCCTAAATCTGCAAATTGAATTGTTGTACCCACTACCGAACCTGTCCAAGCACCACCATCATTTATTTGGATTAAATAATTTGTTGGATTAGAAAAATCAGTTAATTTTACACCAGCTTGTGGTACCTGTGCAAATCCATCTACAGTTCCTTTCTTTGTAATGTTAGAAACAATGTTCGAATAAATAGGTTTTACTATTTCATTTATTGAAACTTGTGGTCTTCTATAAAATCTAACTTTATCTTCGTTGGATAATAATTTATTTATCTTAAATCTTTTTTCCCATTTTACATTGTAGACACTTGTCCACTCATCGGGAATAGGAAGTGTATTACCACTTTCATCTATATAAGTTTTTAATTCACCCAATATTGTGATGTTTGCTTCACCGATTGGTGTATCTTCATATACATAAACCGCTATAAGTTTTGAAGCACCTTCATAATACTCTGGAACACCATTTCCTGGCTCATAATAAACAGGATTACCATTAACATCTAAAATTTGTATTTTTATTTCAGTTGATTCTTTTAGATGCTCAGTACCTTCAATTAAAAATCCATTTTTACCACCTGTAAAAGTATCTTTTAATTCAGTTACTTTAAAATAAGTTGAATTTGGACTATCATCTATGATGTATGTTTGAAAAGAACTTAATTTTACTACTTCATTAAGATTACTTTTCTGACCATCTGCGTATTTTTTAATTCTAGGCATTAAAGGGAATTATTTTCTATTGATATAAAATAAATATTTGTAATAATTATAATCAATATAAAAAACTAAAGAATACTAAAGAAATCTAAAGATATAGATGAAAAAATATGCTATGATACAAATTGATGCCGAAATTCATCAACTTTTAAAAGAGTTTTGTAAAGAGAAAGGATACAAAATAAATGGGTTGGTAGAAACCCTTATAAAAGAAAAGGTAGAAGCTTCTAAGAAACCTCTACCTAAAAATATATTACCGGTTAATCCTAAAAATTAATTTTAGAGAAACCGTTTTCTTTTTTAATTTCAATTAATCCATCCACAATATCTCTCATCTGCTCTAAGTGGGAAATTACCCATATAAAATCAAATTGAGTTTTAAGGTATTGCATCATCATAAATAGGGATGATAGGTTATCAGCGTCTAATGTTCCAAATCCTTCATCAATTACTAAGAAGTTAGGACGAGGTAATCCACATATGTTAATTAGCGCAACTCTAATAGCTAGTCCACTAATGAATTTTTCCATACCACTACACATCTCTAAGTTCCACTCCTGGTCCTCATAAACGATTCTAGCATTAATGTTTCTACCATCGGTGTCCATTGAAAGCGAGAAATCCACAACCTGCGCTAGAATGTTGTTTACTTCATTTTCAATTACCGGCATTGCTTTTGAAATCAATTCATATGGAACACCATCTTTTTTCACAGCATCCAAATAGTAAGTGTATAGGTCATTCTTCTTCTCTAAATCTTTAACCTCTTGTATTTTAGCCTTTGTACCATTGATGTATGATTCTATTGAACCAATTTCTCCAGTTAGGGTTAATATCTTTTTATTAACATTAGCAATTTCAGATTCAACCCTTTTCTTATCGGTTTCTAAAATTCTTATCTCTTGGTTAATAGCAGTATTTTTATTTATTGTTGCAATATTTTCATTATATCTCACAATATCCGAATCAACTGCATCTAATTGTGTTTTTAGAAGTTCCGATTGCGTTTCTAATCCTTTCAATTCCGCTTCGGTTTTCTCTTTAAGAACAACCCCCTTATGGTATTTGTTTCTTAAATCAACTAATTTAGTCCAAACATCTTCTACTTCTGAAAATGGTTCGGTTGCTTTGATTAGTGCATGTTGTGCAATATTAAGAGTTTCTAACTGAGATTCCTGTGTTTTAACAATCTCTTTGGTTTGTATAGCATCCTTAACAAATACGTTGTTCATACAAAACTTACAATTTGGGTCATACTCATGCTGCTCCAAATGTTTTAGTTTTTCCAAATTCCTTTCATATTGGGATTCCAACTTATCTATTTGTTGTTGAACTTCTGCCAATTTACCCTTAGCCAAATCCCATTCTTTTTTCGCATCATCAATTGGTAATCCATTCACATTATCGTTACTACTTATAGATTGTGAAACCTCATTTAAAACCCCTATAAATTCGTTTATTTTGGTTTCTTTTGTTTTCTTATCAGAATCATTACTTTCTATTTTCCTCTCAATGGTCCTTCTGGAATCGTTCAATAAATTGATGTCCAGATTCGTATCAATTGGTATAAGGGATTCCTTTAAATCAGATATTTGGTTTTGGATTTTTTCCTTTTCAGTATTATGACTTTTAAGTGTTTTATTGAACTCACCCAACTCATCTTTTTTAACCTTCAGGTCGCTTTCCTTAGTCGCCAATTCGGAAGTAAAATCCGTCCTTTTGAAATTTTTGATTAGTACTGCCACTTCCTTAATTTCCTCACTCGCCATCTCATACAACTTATCAAATATATCCAACCCCATAAATTGTACAAGCAAGTCCTTTCTTTCCGATTGAGATTTATCAATGAATAATGCATTGTTACCTTGTAAGGATAGGGCAGTGAGTACGAAATCTTCATACCTTCCAACATATCCTTCAATGACTTGGTTTGTATCCCTTCTTTCAGTTCCATTTAAGGATTCACTCTGCCCATCTACCGTTCTCCAGAATTGAACATCCACTTTAACGTTCTTTCCCTTATTCACTGTCCTCGCTTCTCTCCTTATTGAGTAAGGAACACCCTCTACTTCAAAATCCAATTGACAATGGAAGTCCGCCTTTCTATTGTTCATAATGTGTGCCGCTTTGAATGCTCTACTACACTTATCGAACAGACAAAAGGAGATTGCATCAAACAGTGATGATTTACCACTTGCATTTGGTGCAAATAGTCCCATCAGTCCATTTACTTTACTGAAATGTATTACATTGTCTTCACCATAACTGAACATATTGGAGAATTCAAATCTTACCGGCTTCCATTTTACATTTCTTGTTAGCTCGTCCGCAACTATTCTACTATTGATGTCTTTGTTTAAGGCTTGTATTCCCGCAATTTCTTCATCAGTCACAAATGGCATCATTCTTTGAATATAATCAGTTATGAGTGAGTTTTGATATGTAACATCAGTAATATCATCCAAATCTAATTGATTATCTCTATCACCAGTTTTCTTTTTTGCCAATGAATCGGTACGAATGGTTGTAAAATCATCTACACCATATTTCATTTTAATTTCGGTGATTGCCCTTTTAGTATCTGCCGCATCGGTATCGGAAAACCTTACCCTAAGCCTTGGATAAGTAGGTAAATCAGTAACGTCAGGTACAACTCCTGCGATAATATCCATAGTGTAGTACCCATAATCGTTTTTAATATCAACTTCTTCATATGTTAATGTATCTAAATCCCAAACTAAGAAACCATGTTTGTCTAATGTCTCACCAAAGTTTTGTTGTACCAAAGAACCCGCATACACACATTTACATCCTTTTGGTGAAATCATTTCTTGTCTTTTATGAATATCACCTAATAATGCCAAATCAAATCCATCAAACATATCAGTTGTGAAATGACGAGATGATACTACATAACCAACATCAGTTTGTGAATGGTCAACCGGTCCATGAAATAGAGCAACTTTTAATCGGGCAGATTGTAAACCAAAATCATCGGCCATTACCCAATTATCTTTGTTATCAAAAATACTGAATACTGAAAATGCTACCCCATCTACCCAATGAACCGAAGTATCTTTTAAGTATGTAAAATTAGGTAGATTAAGTGCTTCCACAATTGGAGAAAGAACGTCTAATCGGTCTTGGTTGTTCATATTACAATCGTGATTACCAGCAATAAGAATCGTTGGGCAATGTTTAGAACACTCCGTAAACAACCAACTGATTTCTTTTACTAGCTCCGGTGACATTTCTAATTTAGCATGTGCAATATCACCTGCCAAATAGATTAGTGAATCTTCCGTACCTTTATTACGGATTTCCTCAAACATCTTTTCAAATACACCTCTAAATTCCTTGTGTCTTTTTACATTACGAATGTGTATATCCGCAATATGATAAATTCTTTTTAATTTACTCATATATTATTCAACTTTGCCATCACCAAATCATCCCAACTAGTTTCTTTGGCGGATTTTAATATTTCATTTACTTTTTGAAATCCCATTTCACCGGCATCTTTATCGGTTGGTATGATATTTCTAACTTTGATTCCGTTTTTAATAAACCATTCGGTATGTTTGGTGGAATCTTCAACGGCATCGGAATCTAACATAATAGTTACATCCTTAACACCTTTTTCCATAATTTTATTTTTAAGTTTGCTGAGCAAGAATTTACCCAACAATGGAATTACATTTCTTTTAACTGAGAATGAATCAAATACTCCCTCAACTAACGTAATTGGCTCGTTCCAATTAATCATATTATCAAATACAATTACGTCTCTACTAATTGGTGGGTTCTTATACTTCATTTTCTCATCTTTATAAAAAGAACGAGCTACGAAGTAATTCAGGTCACCATTCTCATCGTATGAAGGTACAATAACCCTTCCACCATATACACCATCTTCACAATATCCGATGTTATACTTTACGATGTCAGCTTTGGTGATACCTCTTTTATTTAAATAGTGTAATGCTTGATTATATGCTGGGTTAATGCTCTTTGGACAGAAATATAATTGTTTGAATTCAGAAGGTAATTGTAACTTAGCTACATATTCCTCTTTTGTATCATATTCTGGTTCATCACCATATACATCTTTTACAACAGCGATATCTCTCAAATCCACATTAAGTTTGCGGAGTAGAGATGATATACTTCTACCTTTAGAGTCACATACCCAACAATGCCACCTTTGAGTATCTAAGTTAATTTGTAGTTTTTTCTTATGATGATTACAAAAAGGACAATGGTGTGCCTGCTCATTACCCTTTAAGGATGAACCAACCCCCAATGCAGAGTCTAATATAGTGATTATTTTTAATTTGTTCTTACCCGATAGCATATTTTGGAGTATATCTACAAAAACTATGTAAATATACAACTTTTTTGGGATATAACCAAATTTAATTAACCGAAAGTTGAATTCCTTACATCAGTAAGAAAATCAGCCAAAAATTGAAGTTTTGCAGCAACTTGCTCTCTTGGTTGGTTTTGAAGAACCATACCTTTAAGGTCTATAAGTGATGCCGCAGCAATAGAATGTGCATCATCTTTTGAGTTTAAGAATGCATCAGAGATACCATACTTTTTACAAATTTCAGTAAGTGTCATAACGTGTGTTTATTAATATATATCCTTTCGGAAGAATTTTCCCATTAAATTTTCATTAATAGATTGCGGGTCAGCCAAAACATCTAATTTAAACTGCCACCAAACTTCCCAATATGTAAGTGATTTTTTACTAAAGCAGAACTGAATGATTTCTCTTTCAAAATCATCGCCTCTACCTTCTTTTACTTCATTCTTAATCCATTCATTTGATGAATAGTATTTTTCCCAATCAGAAGCTTTTTTTACTACTCTTTTACGAACCTTACCCTTTAGGGGTTTCAAACGGCGAGTTGAAGTAAGTGATTTTTTACCAATATAGAATTTACCAGTAGGAATGTGTACAATTTTGTAGACAAAGCCAATCGCACCCTCTGGAGTGTTTTCTTCTGTAACTAATTTTCCCTTAAATTTCCAAGACATTAATTATCTTTTTTGCACTTTCTTAGAATATTCGCTTTCACCAGGTCCGTATCCAGGAGGTGTGAATCCTGAAGGTCCGCCAGGAAAAGAACCAAATATACCACCTCTAGCATTTGTTAAATCGGTTTTAACCAAATTTTTTGAACCATCAAACGGTTCTTTAACATCATCAATAGGTGTTTTATCCACACCTTTAGTGTTTGCCTTTGCTGTGTCAGGCTTTCTTGTATTCAATAAATCTACTAATTTGGACATATTCTAAATGGTTTTCTTATATAAATATAAACTAAATTCAATTTAAGTATCAAACCTTATTATAAAATTCAAAGGATAATCTGGAAGTGATTTAATTGGTTGTGGTAATTTTGCTACTGCAACCATATTTAGTTCATCATCGTACAACCCTATTGTTGTAATATATGGTGCTAAAAATGAACCAGTTGGGTCTAACGAACTACTGATTAAATAATCATCAAAACTACCCAATTTACTTGTATCTATATTTGATTGATATGGATATTTTTTTCCCCTAACCCATTTTATACCAGAATCATAAAATGATGAAGTTACTAAATCATCTATTTTTCTAGATCCCGGTCTCTGAATTATTGTTGTTATTTTACTCCCACCATCTTCATAAACTGCTGATGGGTTTTGTGAATAATTAAATTCATTTTCTAATACTGAAATAAAAATTTCGTTTTCATAGATTGTTTTTGTAGAACGAAATTCTAAATTATATGTACTTAATGTTGTACCATCGGTAATATCTTTAGTTAATACAATAAGCCCTCTATCATAAAAAATATTACCTTTTATATTACTTCCAGAATCAATCAGATTTGAATATCCATCATCGGTATAAACTGTACTTGCACCAGTTGGGTCATCGGTTAAAATTACCGAACCCACTTTTATTCCCTCTCCATAAAATACTTGCGGTATTGATACTAAAACAATATTATCTTCTAAAACTCTTTCATCTTTTGATGCATATGATTTTCTCCTACCAACTTCATAAAAAACCGATGCAGTATCTGCGTTTCTATAAAATTGAGATTCAATCGTTGAATATAAAACTTTTTTAACAATACCTTGAGATGTTGGGTCACTATCTACATCTATAAAAGTATTATTTGGATTTGTAGCATATATTGGTGCTACATCATTTTGGTCTAATAACCATTCCTTATAAACTTTTAACGGTCTAGTGATAATATCTGCTTTAGGAATCTCTTTTAACATTAATTTTGATTTTATATAAATATTCCGCAAACAAAAATCCCCCTTTAAAGGGGGACTTCGTATTATTTTATTATTCTAAATTAGAATGATAATTTAACTTTAACCAATACTTCTTTATCAAATGATTTTACAATTGGTTGAGAAGTTTTTGCCACAGCAACACATTCATTTGCATCGTTATACAAACCAATGGTTGTTATATATGTTTGCGGGTCAGTTTCAAATGTAGATTCTACAAAGAAACCGTCTGCATCAACATATGTAGGGTTATTAGAATAGTTAAATTCTCTGTTTGTTGCTCTTACAAAGAAGTGCTGAGTAGAAATGTTTTCAGTTCTACGAGCTTCAAAATCTTTACCATTCTTAATTGCGTAGTATATTCTTTTATGATTATACATATCAGATGCAGTAGAATCTGAAGGGATTAATGTGCCTACAGTTTGTAACGCTTCATTCCAAACGCTACCTACCACAGTACCAACTGCTTTTGCATTGAGAACAATTACACCTCTATCTGGATAGAATAAACCATATCCTTCACCAGTTGATGGGTCAGCGGTATTTTTTACAGTAGCTTCAGATTGAGTTCCTAAATTAAGAGAACCAGAAACAACTTTAAATACTCTACCACTTAATCCTAAATCATCTCCAAATTTCTTACCACTATTATCAATAAATGTAAATTTACCATTTGAACCAGAAAGAGTTAAAGACCAGTTACCTGCATCCATTTTTTCTCTGAATCTATTTCTAGCTACATTAATAATATAAATTCCATTACAATCTGTTTCTATTCCAGAAGAATTTTCAAATGAGAATTTAGTATCGGTTGGGTCTAACAACATTGAACGATATTGTGCGTAAGTTGCTTTTGTTGGAAGAAGTGCGTTATCATCAGTTGCTAAATCAACCGAACCACTACCATCAACATGTCCATACGCAACAGCGAATTGAACTTCTTCAACATCACTTGTTGTTGGATTTAAATCAAAAACATTATAGTAGTATTTTCCACTTGTTGCATCAGCTTGTGCAGAAGATGTAAAGAAAGCTGTTAATGAACCAGAATCATTAGTCCACAATCCCGTTGTAACAACTTCTATTTTTGCATTAACTTTATCAAAATCTCCAAATCTTTTGTAGATTCCAGTACTTATACCACCACCTGCTGATATTTGTTGTCCGGCCGGTAAAACGGTATTTAATATAGCTACAATTTGGTTTGTATCTACCGTTCCAGTATTTGCTAATGCTGCAATTTGGGCCGTTACATTAGGGTCATTTATTAGTGCCATTTTTTATTTCTTTTTATGCTTTATAAGTTACAGTTACAGGTATAGTTTGAGAACCACCAGTTTCATTACCATACACAGTAAGAGTTGTTGCAATATCAATTGTCAAGTTTGGATTAGGTGTGAATCTAAATTCTAAACCACTTACTACCTGTGCAGTTGTTGTAATTTCTTCACCTAAGAATACCGGAACGGTTCCAGTACCAGTTGCACCTCTTGTTACTGTCAAAGTACCTGCTCTTTGGTCTGCCAATACTACAGTGTATCCTGCATTTGTATTTCCTGCCGGTGAAGTGGTTGGAGTTAAACCAACACCACCTTCCGTTTGATTAACAGCAATTGAAGGTACACCTAATCTCACAGTTGGGATTTGTGTAGTTCCTTTTGGAAGAGTCACTAATTTATATCTCAATATTTGAGTTTCATCAGGTGAAGCTTCAGTAATAGGAATTGCTCTAATTGCCGAATCATAATAAGCCGAACCTTTTGGGTGTGCAGGCTCATAAAGTGTGTAATCAATTTCATCATCTCCCAAAGCGAATTTGGTGATGTTCAAAGATTGACCGGATGCTAATTTTTGTCTACCTTTTTTGGTTAGGATAGCATCTACGGTGATTTCTGTATTATCTAAATATGCCATTTGATATTGTTTTTATTCTTTATTTCTAAAATAAATATAACCATTTATTATTTTCATTCTTAATCAACCTCAAGTATTGGTTCACCACTACCTCTACCAGTTTTAGCCACTCTAAGAATGTTAGGATTAGTTGTAAATGTTTCTACAGGAGATAAACCATCCGGCGTAGTTGCAGCCGTTTGTTGAGAACCTTTAAAATAAGAACGTTTTAATCCTTCAGGTAAAAACTTAAATTTATAGTGAGTTGGAAGGTATCCATTTATTGGGGTACTCTCTACAACTTCATTTCCAATTGTTATAGTACTACCTAAAGGTAAAACCGATACTTTATATGTGTTATAAGTTTCATTAACAGTTTCATATGTTACCTGGTCACCGGGTTGTGCACCATTAACTGGATACCCTGTTAACTGTACTGAAACTTTTTTAGTTTTTTCTTCTTTAACTAAAAATACATTTTTTCTACTACCTGTTGTTTCGGTGTTACCAAAAATACCATCCCATCTTCTAACAACTGCAACCCCATTTCTAGCATAAATTCCGAATCCTAAATTTTCTAAAGAATCTTTATTCATTCCGATTTGCTCAGATTTAAAAGAATCTACTTCTCCTACAATATTACTTCCAGTATAAACCGCTTGAACAAAAGTTTCATAGAAAGGTGCATTAGCTTCAATCAGTTCATCAACGTTATAATCTATTAAAGATTCGTAATTAGGATTTGTTGCTTCTAAACTATAAACTTCATCTGCATTTATATCACTATCAAAATTATTATAATCATAATCAAATGTTGTTATATCCTGATTATTTATTTCACCATCTTTAACTTCATAAGAACTTTCAATTGTATTAGTATCGGTTAAAGTTATTAATGTTTCGTGGTCATTTTTTTCAGATGATGGTTTTGTCCATTTTGTTTTACTTCTTTCTAAAAAGTGAGGTTCTATCAATAACCCCTTAGAAACTTTTGCTCTTCCAGGTGCTAAATCTGCCAATACATCAAATAATGATTTATCAATATATCTTACAAGCTGAATATACTCATAAATGTTTCTTTCCATTCTTTGGAAATAATATCCTCTTAATTTAGAAAGTGTTTTGTATTCATCTTTATATTCATCAGAATAATCTCCAATATAATTATCAATATTAAAATCACCAAAAGATTTAAGTATATCCATATTCAACTCTTTAATTGGAGAGAAGAATAATCCTAAACGATTTGAATCAATTGGAGCTCTATCAAATGCTTTTTGAGTTGCTCTTGTTTTATATGAAAGGTCAGTTACCAATGATGCAGATTCAAAACGAATTTTATTAGAATACCCAAATCCCAAAGAAGGAATTGTGGCAGTTACGGTTCTATCATATGGAGTGTATTGATATGGATACGATGGAGATGCATATGTAAAACTTGCGGTTGCAGATGCATGACCGTAAGTATCACTTATTGCAACGTTTTTAATATATGGGTCTATTGTTCTATCTTTTGGATATTCAAAATCCAAACGGAATAATAAATCTTCAGAAGATGCCGTATATGAATTTCCATTAATTGCATCCGGGAACAAAGTATGGTTATTAAATTTACTTCTTTGTAAAGGCACTGTCCATAAACGGAATTCATCTATATTTCCTTGATATCCATTTCCACCAATTTGAACATAAGAACCACTACTCCATTGTGCATCTAAACACAATATAGACATACTTACCGAAGTAATAATTCTATTTCCATTTGATGTACCCAACCAAACTTCAAATAGTGAAGAAGAATCAGGATAATTGTATCTATTAATTGCTACATTTGAATAATATTCGGTAGATATAGGAAAATCTAAAGAACCTGTTTTATAATCCGGTCCATATGCGTATAGTATATCAAAATATGTATTTACAATATATTCGGATAACGCCTGGTCTCCACCAAAGTTTAATTCTAATTTTCCAAAAGAGCCTGTTGTTTGTACTAAATCTAATGTCCATTCGCTACCAGAAATTAATGTATATATAGTGTTTGGTAACTTATCTGGCTTTATTCGTAATTCAATACAATTTGGATAATCGTTTGTTAAAGATGAACTTACCCAAGGTACTTTCACAGATGAACTACCACTCAAATAATATGCTGCAGTTCTATCATCAAATGTGAATGTAGAACTATTTCCGTTTGAAGGATCCTGTGGGCCACCAAATTCCATTATGGTCAACATAGATTGTGGAACACCATAACATGCCATTACAGCTTTCATTGCTCTGGCAGTACCTTTATTTTTAAGAATATAAGGTAAGTTATTTATTATTCTTCTCCATACTTCTTCATTTGCGGATTTTAATGATTTTGAATATTTTTGGTTTCCATCCGCATATGTTCCAAAAATATATTCCCATAAAAATCTAGTATCAAATGCTCGTTTGGTATCCCAGCCCAAAGATTCCAACATACTTGAAACCAAAGAATTTGGTATTCCAAAATTTGGATTTTCATAGAATTCTTTAGTATTAGATAAACCTTTTATGTACATCCATAGAACATCAAAATGCTGTCCTAACATATTCATAAAAACTACAAACTCCTCATTTTCTCCTTCTTCAATTATGTATGCAGGAATATGATTAACTAAATAATTTGGATTGTATTTATCAAAATTTTCAGATTCATTCAATAAAGTATCATACCAAGATGTAACTAAAGATGCAGTTGTATTTAAAAGTATTGAAGAAGATGGATTTGTCTTTGGGTATGCTAAATTATTTGAACCACTCGGTGTTGTGTAATATAAAAACTTTTCATATCCATCAAAATTACTTTTTATCTCATTAATTGATGTTTGTAATTTTTTAGCCTCATTAGATTGAAAAATAGAAGAAGATAGTAATAATTCTTGCTTTTTACTTTCGTAGTATTCTATGAGTTTTATCTTATAAACAAAGTTTTCAAGTCTTTCCGTAGCAGAACTGAAATTTACAAAATTTTTAAATTGATATTCTGACCCCGATACATATTCTATTGTTACTAATGATGTATCAATGCCATTGGAAGTTAAATAATTTGTTACTAAATTATTTGATGTTACCGAACCACTGCTTATTAATGTATCATAAATTTGAAAATCAATTCCATTATCAGGTAAAATTGAAAAGTTAGGACCTTTTAATTGGTTACAAGCCAGTTCCTGTTCACCTACTAAAGTAATCGTTTCTATAATTGGATTAGAAATAACTTTAGATACCCAAACCTCTTGATTAGTTTGTATATTAATTGGTAAAGGTTCATACAACTTATAAATAATAGTACCTCTATCACCTAACCAAGTTGTAATAACTTTATTATCAGCATTTCCCAAATGAAGAAGATGTGTTAAATATTTTGAATTTTCTTCTTCTAAAATGGATGTATCAATTTGTGAAAGGAATCCCTCTGCAAATCTGTTTATTGCAACATTTCTTGGAATTTCTAAATTACTTTTTTTGAAATTAATATTAAGTAATTCTTCTTTTCCCGCTACCGTTTCATCCCCACTAATATTATATGGAATAAGTTTAAGTACAATAGAAATAGTATCGGTATTAGATGAAACATTATAATTAGCATATTCTAATAATGTTTTAAAATTTAAAGAAACATCGCCATTTGCTTTTTGTTGAAAATATCCTTTTGAATCATTTACATAAATTCTTACAAAATCAGTATCAACCGATTCATATGATATTGTAAAATCAACATCAGTACCTACATAATCCGGCCCAACAATCTCTTTAGGATAAACAATATTTTTTAAATCTGGAACGCCTATAAAATATTCATCAATTACCGAAACTGATATATCTAACGGGTCACCTTCTACATTTACATTTATAGGTATTAATCTTATTTTGTATGAACCCAACGTATTAAATATTTCACCTGGAATATTTACAATTGTTTCCGGATTGGCTGTTAGTTTTGTGAAATCAAAACTTTTATCTTTTACCAATGCTTTAATACTTGTTACAGGTCCGCTTTTTAATAAAGCTATTGGAAAATCGGTTTTAGAATTTATATTATATTTTAAAACCTCATTAATTACTAATCTTAATTCTGGTTTTTGAATTTGCTCCGCAGTAATTTCTTCAACTATTACGTTCAAAACCGAATTAGCAGATATTGTAAATCTATAAATTAAACTTTCATTATTTTCAGCTAAAACAGGTGCAGTTCTTGCACCTTCTGGAATATAATGTACGCTTTTAATTTTGTAAAGTCCAATATTTTTTGTTGATAAAACTAACTCTGAACCATTATCTACAAATAAAGTTGTATTACCGGTTGTAAGTACGGTTTTACCATCACCATCTGCTCTTTCAATATTTATAGAATTCTGAGGTCCTTCTACATTAACCGTTAAATTGAATACCTGAGAATCAAGTAAATCCTCATCTTTTGGAATTTTTTTCGTATTATCGGTTACAAAATTGAACTGTATTTCTTTAATCTCTTGTACTTCTAATGTTGCATCCGTTTTTTGTAAAACATTATTTGAATAGTGTTCAATTTTAAATGAATATGCAGGTGTTTTTGTAAAAATTTTATTATTAACATCCTGCTCAAACGTTGGTATTCCGTCTATATTTTTTATTATTGGATTATAATCTCTAAATGTAACATCATCAAAATTTGGATTTTGAACAATACTGACTATATAATAATCAGTTGAAATATATCCTTCTTTTTCTGCAGTTATTATTTTATTACCACTCTTAAGAACATCCCCAATTGTAAATGATAACTTACTTGGTGTGGTTTTAAATGTTTTTTCTTCATTTATAGAAATAACAGCATTAGATTGATTAGAAGTTACTGTTAAAAATAAATTTCCATCTTGATTTATAGTACCAAATGATTCTTGTCCACCAATCGGTATAATCTTATTTTCATTTGTAATTATGGCGGGTTTACCATCAGGCAAGATAACGGAATCAACCGGATTTAAATCTTGTACCTGTTTAATAAGATTTTCATCCGATTGCCTTTTAAAGCTATCATCCAATTGTTCTATATTATCATCAAATAATCTTGGCATTCTTTATAAATATTATTCCATTGGTTGATTTCTAATTAATTCATCAAAAAATCCAGCACCCAATCTATCATCAAAAGAATTTCTTCTAATATCAATTCTTCCACGTCCTAATGGTCTTCTTGGTGTTTCAATTATTGTTTCCGTTTCTACAACTGGTTGTCTAATTGGAAAACCGTCAGGTTCTATAATGTCATCCGGTTTTATATCCAATCCTAAATTTATTAATTGTTTTGTTTTTTCTTTAATAACCGCTTCTTTTATTATTTCTTCTTTTGGTATTTCAGCAGTTTTTACAACAGCAATTTTGGTTTCAGGTATTGCTATATCAACAACCAAATCTTGTGTTTTTGATTTTGTTATTTTCTGAACTTCATCAATACTTTCCACTTTATCAATTGTTTTTGAACCATAATTTACATTTGGTATAGGTAAATATTTATTAATTACATTAACAACTATTGTTTCTAAAATTTTTCTAATATCATTTCTAGATAGGGTAATTGATTCTTTATATGGTTTTGGTTTTCCAAAATTCAAATCATTTACATCTGAAATTCTACCAGTGAACTCATTAATTGAAGCTTCAATAAATTTATTATAAATTTGTGTAGAAAATAAATCTAAATTTTTTAATTTATATTCTTCAACAAATTTTATTACCCACCTATCTGAATATTTACTTTTTAAATAATCATCTATAACTGATGGGTTTATTTTTTCTATAATTTCAAAAGTATATCTAATCGTATCATCTCTAAAATCCAAATCATTTACAAATGCATTATATTTTTGTGCAATTTCAGGATAAAGTTCTAATCCTTTTTTATGAGTTAGAACTCTTATCTCGGTTCTAGATGGTGATATTTCTTGAATCCAAACTTTATCAAATTCTTTTTCACTCCCTAATCTTTTATTAAGAAGTGTAATTTGAGTTTTAAATATACCGGCATCATATCCAGCTTCTTTAATTAGTCTATTTACATCAACAAAATATTCAGATGGAAATTTATACTTTTGAAAAATAGTTCCTTCTGCAATTAAAAAATAATCTTTAATATTTTCTGAGGTCAGAGGAATGTATCTTACTAATCCAAAGTTTTTTTGTGGAAGTTGATTATCATTGATATCATAAAGAACAAATTCAATTAAATCATTTGAACTAATACCAAAAAATGATTGAATATCCGAATCTTCGAATATTTTTCTATCTTGTGCATTTATTCTATACCCTTGATTATCAATAATATCTTTAAATGTTTTTATTGCCATTATCCGTCAAATTTATTTCCTCTTTGCTTTTGTATTACAAAGGTAAGTGTTACACTTGATGATGAAGATTTAAATATAAATGAACCTTTATGTGCTTGGTCTCTACTTGTACCAGCTCCCGAACTCGGTTTTAAGTCATCTACTTTTTTATCAATTGTTTTTAATTTTAATGTTTTTCTTTCTTTACCATTTAAAGTAATTTTACCTATATCTTCAACACAACCTTTAGTTGCACCATCTTGAGTAAATGTAATAGATACCGCTTCTTCGGTAAAGTTATATAATTCAATATCGGGTCCTTTCAACCATGTTCCTCTACCATCATCTTTTGCTCTACCATTGAATGCCAAATCTTCTGGAATAGTTTCACTTCCTTTTGTGATTACTTTAACTGAAAAATCCATACCAACTTTTGCACCTTCTGCAAGTTTAGCATCTTTACCTTCCAATGTTTCCTTATATTGTCTATTTTGTTCTTCTAATGAAGCAATTCTAGATGCTAAAGAAACTCTTTGTATTGCTTCCAATGTTGCTTTTTGAATTGCGGTAGAAAGGTCTACAACTGATGTTTGTATTTTCAATCCAACTTGAGCTGCATTATTTTGTGCTTCAGCTGTATAGATGGATTGTGCATCTACTTCAACCCTAAGACTTTCGGAAACTATTTCTAATTCAGTAACTTTTGCTGTTAAATCTAATACCTGTTCATTTAATCTAGTAACTTCTTCAGTTAAATCTATTATTGATTGTGTTGCTTCATTATATATTGGTCTAGGAACAGTATCATCTAATGGTGGAGGAGCTATTGGAAGTAACTCAATAATGGTTGTATCTATTGATTTTAGAACTTCATTTTCATCATATTTGGCATTTTTTAATTTACCAGAAATGATACCAGCTTCCACATTTTTTTCTTCAAATAAATGAATACCCGATTCATTCTTTGTTTTTATAGCCAAAGAACCACTCAGTAATAATTCACTTACTTTATTTTCGTTTTTAAGACCGCTGAATATCATATTAATCTTTTTGCACAGTAAATGTTACATCTTCATCAAAATATTGAACATCACCATCACCTTTATCTATCTTAAATTCAATCTTATAAACTCTATTTGGCTCCCAATTGGACAAATTAAGTTTAAAATAATTTCCATTTTCATCGCAACTTAATTTTGAAAAATCACTAAATGGAACGATTATATCATCCGAATGAAAATCTTTAATTTGATAATATGAAGATTTTGGTAAATATTTTATATTAGTATATGCAAATTGATTAGTAAAAGTTTTTACAGGATATAATTCTCTACCAAAAACTCTTATTTTAGGAGTAGTTCCTAATTTATATTCTTTTTTAAAATTCTTTACATTTACAAAAATGTCTTCCGCAGTTAATTCTGAAAGTGAGCCTGTTTCAAACGATTGGTCATCCCAACCTATTCTAATTTTAGGTTGATAGATAGTATTAGTTTCTTTACTAAAAACTTTTACAATTCCATAATCTTCTGTATCATTTTCTACTTCAGATGAATGTTTAATAATAATTCCTTCATTTTTAATAGAACCACTATTCCAGGCTCTCATCAAAGAAGTAACATCCATATAAATGTCTGCGGTTGTATAATTAAAAGATTGATTAGATGAAGGTGTTGAATACCACACACCACCCTGTCCTTGAGCAGAACCAGTGGAGTTTCCGGTAAAAGAACCGATAGGTAACCAATCTAAATTTGAATCACCTTCTCTATAATTCCATGTCACACCTTGAGTTGTTACGGCATCAAATCTAGTCCCCACTCCCATTTGCCAACTTTGAGAAATAGGATATGCATATAGAGTATATTCTAATGGTATTTCTTCTGATTCTGTTTCTCTTAGTATCAAAGTTGCTTCACTTAATTTCATCGAACCATTTGATAAAGATTTAGATACATACCCATTTTCAAATTTTAAAAGTGATCTTGAAATATCTTTTATATTACCATAATACACTTTACTAATTTCTAGTATTTCATCCAAACCAGTATTTTGATTTGGTTGCTGAAGATAAACCGATGCATCTTTTGATGCTGTTAAAAAATAGTATGCCATTATCTTACTCTACCTTTAATGTCTTTATCTGGAAACTTAATTTCGAAAACCGATGGGTCTAAAGATGGATATACAATTTTATCTTTAGTTGCTGCATCAATATTATAAGAATTTGGTGTATATAAACCACCACACTTATTTGTTATTTTACATAATGGTACTGAAGAAACACCTTCAACATTTGCTAATAAAAGTTCCACTTCACTCAAATTAATAGTTTGATTAAATGTCCAATTATCAATTAAAAAATAATCTTTAAGTTCATTAATACACTTAATTAAAATTTCACTTTTGTTGTAATTTGGATAACAAATAATTTCAAAATCTATACCAATATTAATAACAAACCCATCTAAAATGTTTATACCATCGGTAAGCATTTTATATTCGTTCAGATATGTTTTTACATTCTCTTTAAGAGCTCTATTATTATTAATTCCAGTTAAGTGACCATTTGAATCGTATGTCAACAAATATAAATTTATTGCAAATGGATTATTTTTTTCATTTTCATTTGAGGTTTTACCAATCAAAAATTTTGTTATATTTTCTTTTATAGCAGCCTCATTTAATTCTTCACTATCGGGTTTGTTTACAAAATTCATTACTAAATCCGTAAATTCTTGTAATGCTTTTGGAGATGCTAATATTGATGATGGTGAATTATTATCCAAAGTACCATCTGCAGTTGCGTATGCTTTTGCAACTGAACCAAATTTTGCCGGCATAGATAAAACTCTTACCTGATAATCTTTTGCAGTTACTGCTCTATTCTGTGAAGCGAAATTTGCTAATGCGTTTTGTCTTATTTCCTCAATAGTTTCACCACTTTTTCCTCCAGTAGCCGGTATATCATTATCTGCTGCTACTGAATTTTTCATCTTGATATACAACGATAATTCATTATTATTAAAAGATGTTACGTCTTCATCAAATTCAATTCTATTAATTATGTTTATACTATTAACTTCTGCATTTGATGTTGTACCACCTCCGGTTAAATACTTAATAGTCATTGTAGTATTTGACGGAGATGTACCATATGTTTTTGTTTTTAAGAAGTTTGTTGGGTCAAAAGATTCTTCCAATCTACTAATAGAGTTTGGTAATCCTAATCCAACATTTTTAAGATTTGGTATTAATAATTCATCAGATGCTGTTGGGTCTCCTGCTCCAAATTGAATTATTGTAGAACCATTAGGATTAACATTGGTTGTAAATCTTCTTGGAGTTTTTATTGTTCTAAGAATAAAAGGTACGGTAGATTTAAATTGATATAAATCTGGATCTTTTGCCTGAACATTAGGTTCTTCGATAAAAACCATTTCCTGTGCTAGATACGGTACCTCATACCACTTATTACCATTAGAATCTCTACAATCAGTAATTTGTATTACATCTTCTTCAGGTAATAAAATACTTTGATATGGAGAATATGAACCAAATGTTACACTCTTTTCTTTTTCTTGTCCAGAAATAGCATCTACATATTTTTTAATCAAATAAAATGTTGGTTCACCGGTATTACTATCTCTTTGGTAAACGGTAATCTCTCTATCAGTTTCATCATTAAAATCAATAATATCAGTAGTTACAAATGTTATACCTTTATTAGATTGTACTTGCATTCCAGATTTAATTCTTAAAAAATACTTACTATCTGGTTCGTTATTCACTCCACTACCAACTGATGGTGTAAGTTGATATATTGATAATTTTGTTGTTGCAGGTGAAGTTACTTTTGGCTTGTATCCTAAATATTTTGATAAAGCAATAACACTTTGAATATCATCTGCATATAAAAGTAAAGATTGCTTAAAAGTATCATCTATATAATATGAAAGAACATCTCCAACATAAGATGCCATTTCTATAAACATCATACCCGGCGATGCATCACTAAAATCATTGTGTGTTTTAGGAAAATATGTTTTTGCATACTCTATTAAGTTATTTTTAAAGTCAGTAAAGTCTTTATTGATATACTTAATATCTTTTCCTCTATTTTTAAAATTTTTATTTATAGTATTAATCGCCATAATTAAGCTGTTACTCTAAAATCTACATTAAATAACTCATTTGTATAATCGGATTGAAATACAATACTAACATCCATTATACCTCTATCTTTTTCTTCTTCGGTTGATACCATTTCTATTTCCACAATACTAACTTGTGGTATCCAAAAACTTACTGTTTCCTGTATTGAATTAAAAATCTTTTCATTTAACTCATCACTTTGTTGTTCAAAAAGAAAGGTATGAAGATTTGTACCAAATCCAGGATTATTAATTCTTTCCCCTCTTTTAGTAGAAAGTAAATTTTTTAAATTAGCTTTTAGTTGTGTTAAATTATCGTATGCAAGACCATTCTCAGAAAAAGAATATGGGTATTTAAGACCAAATGCATAATCTCTTAAAGATTTATTTTGTCCGGTTACGATATATTGACCTACAACTACAGCCATTACTTTTTAAATCTTTTTACAAGCTCCGAATAATCTCTATTTAAAGCTTTATCTAATGATTCATTACCAGTTTGAACACCCAATCCGGTTGGTTGAGGTCCTCTGGTAAAATCACCATAACCCATTTTTTCAGCTATTGCCGTTCTACCTACAATCGAACTCATATCACCCTGTCCAAAACTCATAGTTCTAAAACCACCATCGTTTCCAACTGCGGCTCTAGTTTCATTGAGAATTTGATTAATCATTGGATTTTTACTATATGTTTCTTTTTTTGTTTCTACTTTAGATTCATTATCTCCTAAAATAGCTTTAGCCATACTCAAACTTTCAGATTTAGATTTTACAACCTTTCCCTCAGCCATAAGTTTTTTCATTTCGGCTCTAACCCCCTCTTTAATTAGGGCTGGTAATTGTTGTTTAACTTCTTCCTGAACTAAGATTTGAATAGCTTTTAAAAGTTTATCAGTATTCATTTTTATTTTATTTGTTATGTAAATAAATATCTTAATAGATTTTTTTTGGGTTTAATCCGAAAATATTGAACTTCCTATTATCTTTGATGTTGCTTTTTTTCTCATATTCAATAAATAATCATAACTTCTACCCTCAACTTTTATAACTCTACCATTTTGATATAATACCTCTCCGTTTGAACATCGTACATATAAACAATCATTATTTGATGTAAAACGAATAATTTTTTTGTCTACTGATGGTAAAATATTCTTTATTGAACCATATATAGATACTTCACTATTTCTTGGAGGTCCTTGAAGAAAATTAGGACTAGGCTGGTTTCCGTTTGATGGATTTCCTGTAATTGCTTCAAATTGTCTCCATTGATATAGAATATCGGTTACCGTATTGAATTTATATCTTGGGTTTGCTGGTCCTAATGGAGTAAATTTAGTTCTTGTTCTATTTAAAATTGTAGCTACCACGTGTGCAATTTCGGTTTGGTTTCTACCAGCCTCCGCATAAGTTGCAGATACTAAATTACTCCATTCAGTATCTGTCATATTTCTTCCTAAATATCTTTCAGCTATCGTTCTTGCTTCAATACCACTTGCAACAAAAGAAGTATTTGCAGTGTTTCCAGAATTTCTTGTTTTTAAACCATTATATATTGGTGCACTTTCTACTTCTTTTGGATATGCAACGGCATATTGTTCATTTATATCCTCTTTGTAATATTCAATCTCAACCGCTGTAAGAGGTTTATTCGGGTCAAATTCAGTATTTGATACCGGTACTATTTGTTCTACTCCACCCGGTGTTTGAGGTTCGCAAGAATATCCCTGCCAATCTGCAAGTCCTGGAAGAGTTATACCGGCTTGATAGGTTGTTGTACACACAGCTAATCCCTTTACGGTTAATAAATGCTGTTTAGCTGTATTAATAAAGTTATTAATTAATATTAATGGGTTATTGTTGGGTGAAACTGACAATCCACTTGTCTGCCAAACACCAGGATCAGTAATACTATTACTATTAGCAAGAACATTGGCAACAGCACCAGCTGCCAATTGTTTAACAGTTACTAGAGGTGGTGTTGGAACAACCATACTAGCTCCTGTCCAGTATATTTTAATACCTGTTCCAAATTGTTTAATTAAATCATAAGAGTTTGGTGTAGTTGTACCATTATTTAGTGCAAGTAAAAATGCACTTTTCATTCCTTGTACATTTCCTTTTGAAAGTGGAATTTTATTTACAATATCACCACTACCAGGTCTTCTTATACATGCATCATATTCAGTTGCATATACATTAGCCACAAAATCAGTACTTGGTACTTTAGAAGCATCATTTAATTTATTAAAAACATTTTGTTTAAATATTTCCCAAGACATTACTTACCTAAATTTGATTTTATATTTTGAGCTTGAGATAATATATTTTGAGCAGCATTATTTTGTAAATTAGAAGCCAATCCTTGCGCCTGTGAAAGTGCTCCTTGTGCTTGGGATGCTAATCCTTGCGCCTGTGAAAGTGCTCCTTGTGCCTGAGATGCTAATCCTTGTGCCTGAGATGCTAATCCTTGTGCCTGTGAAAGTGCTCCTTGTGCTTGAGATTTTAATCCTTCCGCTTGTGATTTCAAATCTCCACCAAAATTTTTGAATTTTTCTATTTCTGCTTTTTTAAACTTTTTAGGAACAGGAATAGCTTTTGGTTTAATTTTTGCAGGTCTTTTTACTGATTGTAAAACTTTCTTTGGTTTTTGTGATAGTTCTTTTAATTTATCTAAAGCTTTTTTTGCCTGTTCTTCTGGTAATTTTTTTCTTAATTCTGCTAAAGCATCTGCCGGCTTTGGAATTTGTGGTCTATTAGGTGAATTTAATAAATTCCCAAATTTATCTTTTTGTTCATCTATTTTTCCTAATAAATCCGCTGGTTTGGGAATATTATTAATAGGATTTTGATTTACTATATTGTTTAAAAATTCTGCCATTTTATGATGTTTGATTTTTCTTACTTAATATGTTATTCAATTTACCAGAAATTTCATCAAATTTTGGTTTGTTTTCTGGACCAATTTTAGTAGGACCAGATGGAGTTAAGAACTGCATATTTATAATCGCATCCATTAAATCAACCAATAAATTTACTAATTGTTGTCCTTTAACCAAAGGTTCTAATTCTTTATTTCCTAAAAATATTGAACCGTCTCCTGTATATAGATTTATATTTCTATCATTTGTCATTACAAATATATCATCCCCAACACTTACATCTATTCCCAATTTATTATCTATTGAAAGCCCACCATCTGAAATAAAACCATAATTCTTTTTAGAATAAAAAATCATTTCTCCTGATTTAGAAGATAGAACAATTCTTCCAGAATTTAAAACAATTTGGTCACCATCTAATTTAGTAGGAAATTTATCAAAACTCGCAGGTTTAGTTTCAAAATCAGAACCTCCATTTTTATCAACTAATCCAGGTTGAAAATCCAATTGTTTTTGTCCAGAAGATAAAACAATTACACTACCATCTTTATTTATATCTTCTTCGGTTGTTGATGATCCTGGTAAAGCTTTACTGATTTCGTTTTCTCCATTTCTAATTATTATTGTTGGAGAAAAAGATTTATTTGGATTGTTGTATCCTGAGAATCTAATTGATTGTCCAAATCTTGATTCAATTGTTAAATCACCTTCATATAATTTTAACTTATGAATACCTAAAGTTGGTGTAAAGTATTCACCATATTTATTAAATTTGTCTTCTTTGGCAGTATTTGATTGTGCAATACCAGTCTCTTGTACGTTTCTGATTTCACCAATAGATACCGATAAATTTTTATTATCAGCTTTATCTTCTTTTTTAATACTAATTTGATTTACTACTGCGTTCAAATTTGGAGTTTCACTTGGAAATATTCTTTCATAAAAAACACCAGAAGCATTGTTTACTATTTTTACTATTTCATTTAAAGTTGGTAATTCGGTTCTATTTGGATGCAAATTAAATGCAAATGGTAAATCAGAATCTTTTTGAAAAGAGTTATTAGTATCTCTATATTTTATAGCACCAATATAGATAGATTTATTAGATTTGTTTTGTAATGAAGGGTGATTTTCATCCAATATGACATCATAAACTACTGCCAAATCAGAACTAAGTTCTAAAACACCAGAAGTTCTAATACTTCTGGAATTTGCTAATCTATTTGCAAATAAATTACCCATATTACTTTACTGATTTTTTAAGTTCTTCTAATTCAAATTCTAAATCATCCACTCTTTCAACTTCTTGCTTAGTTTCTTCCAGTTCTCTCAAAAGTTGATTTTTTTCAAATTCAGTAAGAAACCCATCTTGCCCCTCTGCTTTCTTTTCAGATGCTACAATTTTTTGTGCAATTGCCGCAAGTTTTACCAATTGGTCATCATTCTTTACCGATGAGTCAATTAATCCATGTAATATAGGACCAACAGTTGCCACATCACCTGCATGTTTTACCATTTTCTTCAATTCTTCTATAAGAGAAGATATTTTTTGTTTTTTAGATACTTGATTGTTGTAAATATCTTCAAATAGGGAACTTAGATTTTTACCCTTAAATAACTCGAAATCTGTTGACATACTAATTCTTTTTATGTATGTCTATAAATATGTATATCAGGAAAAGTTGAGATTAAACTGAAATAATATCAATTTTAATCTTAGGTTGGTATCCTTTTGGTAATTGATTGTTGATACCTTTAAATTCGTTTACTTTATCTTTAAAATAAGTAATTTGTAATATACGGTCCGTTAGATTCATTACCGTTTGTGATGATGTAGACATTTCTTTCGTATCTCTTTTCATATTAAGAGCCGGTCTATTTGGAAAGAATTCCTTTCTCATAGCTTGTGCAATTTCTGTCCAATCTTCAACTTTATCAACCGATTTTTCAGCTGATATTTTTCTCATCTTTGAACTTAGATATTTCTCACCATGCGTATATCCCGCATCAGTAAACATATGTCCGTGATTTGTACGAACAATAGGTGATTCGGTATTTTGTAATTTAATATCAGGTTTATGTTTAGATGTAGTTTCTACACTAATCATATGTTTTGGGGAAGATATAAATGTGTGTCCTTTAAGAGATAATCCACTTTTACCTTTATATGTAATTGTTGCTTTTAATGCCTGTTTTAATGTAGGTTGTTTGATGATGTTTCTCATCTTATCACCATCCGGTCCAGGTTTACCACCTTTCTTTACAATCTTATGTTCTGCTTCATCGTGTCCAACAAGAAGTGCGGAGTTTACTACTCCAATTCCTTTTTCATTTAATCCCTCACTCCAATCGGTTACTAAATCATGCAGGTATGCAACTTCTACACCATCAATAATAGTGTGTACAATTTCTAAAGATGGATTGTAAGCTCTATCTCTATTTTTAGCTAGAATAAACTTATCTCCAACTTCTTTAGATACAATGATACATTCGTTTATCATTTTATTTACAGGTTTTCCACCCGCCACCTTTAGATTTGTAATTTTTTGCAGCCCATCCATTTGCATACGCCGATGGGTAAACATCAAACTTTCTTTTTGCAGCTGCCTTTGATGCTGACCACTTTGCTGGGTCAGTTGGACAATTCTTTTCTAAAAATAACTGCATTGCTTCTTCTACTAATTCATGCTTTTTTCTGCCCTGGCAATGTGCTCTTTGTGAGAAACCTTTTGGATTGTTACAATTAATTGATTTTTTATATTTCTGACTCCACTTTTCATTTACCTCATTTGAATAACAATCACAAGAATCATCATAACCAACAGGTCCTTTATATGCTGGTGAATTTTGTCCTTCTTGTTGTTTTGTTTTTTTAATAGCTTGAGATTGTCTAAAGTTATTCATAGTTTGTGTAATAACTTTAATTTGATTTTTTTGAAGTTTAACAGTATCCGAGTTTTTGTCTACCGCATTTGAAATCCTATCTTTTAACTTCTGAATTCTTTCTTTGTATTTAGAAATTCTTTCGTTTGGAGTATTTTTATGGCGTTCATTTAAACTACCATTTTCATTTAATATATCTTTTAACTTTATCATATTTTAACTCTTTGCTATTACATCATAACTCGTCCAATCACCATTCTTTACTTCTATTCTATCATTGTATTGAAATGCTGACCATTTGCCTGGTAGTTTTCCAATATTCTTCTTTACATAAGATAAATATATCCTGCCTCTTTTTGAATCAACATCACTATCAAGTCCTTTGAAATCTGCTTTTGGGTAAATGTAAATACTACCTATTTTAATATCATCTTCTACTCCTTTCAAAAAGTCTTTTATAGTTTCAATTACAGTTGCCATTAAACGATACATTTCCCCAAAATTGGTTTCGTATTCGTCTCTTGCTCTTTTTACGTTAAAACCAACCGAAATTTCCATTTCGTATTTTTCTTTTGGTGGTTGCTTTCGTTTTTGTCCAGGCAATACCAAAATCATAGGATTCTTTTTCCTTAATATACAGGCAAATTTTACTAAATAACGAGTCTTATCACCAATTACTTCATACACAAAATCTTTTTGCTTTGTATATTTGTCTATTGTAGATGCGGTTTTTAAAGATTTGAAAAAAGAACCAAAATTACCTTTTCGGTTAAACTCAAATGGTTTAGCCGAACCTTCTCCAACTTCTGATAATATCTTTTTTAGTGAAATCATTATGCACCTGTCTTAACAAATGTTGGTTTTTGTCCTTTTGATTTTTCTCCACCTTTCTTAGCATCACCGGCTTTAGATTGAGCTGCTCTCTTTCTTTTTACAAATGCGGCTCTACCATCTTTACCTAATTTAGATGCCTTAGCATTGGATAAACAAGCTGCATATGAAGACCCTGCTTTGGAATCTCCACACTTACCAACTTTCTCTCCTTTGGAATTGTAACGGTCCCAACCACCAGTTGGTCCACTACCAAACCATTTGCGAAGGTCCTCTCCTAATATGTCTCTAAGTAATATCATTAAAATGCTACTGTAATATAATCTCCATCAGCCTCTACCCAACGAACTTTTAGTGATACTAATTTTTTCAAAATATCTATATCAAAACGATATGCACCCATTCCACTTACTGCTTTTATTTCAACAATATATCCATGTATTCCTTTGAATATAGTTTCATATTTTCCACCAATTACTTTTTCAAAAGCCATTACTTGCTTTTTTCTTTGCGGGTCCAATTGGTTAAACTGCATTTCTTCCGCTTCGTTAAGTTGAGATAATTTTATCATTATTTTTTAACTTTGATTTTCCAATATGTACCAAATCCAACATAAGGTGAGAATGAACCATTAGTTCCATCGGTAGTTCTATTATTTACACCCAAACCAAATTGGTAAATTTTATCTTTTTTAGTTTTTAAGATTAAACCGGCCCCAACTGCAGATACATAATCAGTTTTGTTAAATCCCGCATTTAAACCATAGTAAAGTTGTGCTTTTGCAGGTTCTTTAACAATAAGTTCTTCTTTGATGATTCTTTCTTTTACTTTAGCATCCCAAGTTCTACCTAAGATTCTATTCTTTGTGATAGTATCAGTTAATGCAATAGTTCCCAATCCACCATCTAAAGTTAGGGTATCTTTGTAAACTACTTTTGCTAAGTAATCTCTCAAAATAGCTGCACTATCTACATTTACTAATTCTTTAAGTACTAAAGTATCCACATCAATTACTTCATGTACAATATCTTTTCCTTTTTTAGTTACTGTTTTAATTTTCTCAACTTCCACAGTATCTATTGTGTGCTTTATAACTTCATATTTTTTACCATCAATTCTGATAGTTCTTCCACCTGGCATAACTCCACCTGGGTTAAACCATTGTAATAAAATCCAAATTACCAACGCTACGATGGCAATGTTTTTAAAATT
>JACCDP010483944.1_pt1 | contig 30396 bp, 24 predicted proteins | sample 7445841 | NCBI WGS metagenome assembly JACCDP01 (sample SAMN15323441, study PRJNA562643) | freshwater metagenome | isolation source: river surface water | place: USA:Blue River Watershed | collected 2017-08-17 | reverse complement strand
GCATATGACAAACAAATGTTTGACGGTGACAAGACCTTTGAATTTTATTGGGACTTTACTGCTGAAAGACAAGATATTGATAAACTTGAATCAGAAGTAAAGGTCTAATATGGCTATACAACAAGGTAACTTAAAGGTAGTAACCAACGGTCTTCAACTTTATTATAATCGAGAAAACCAAAACAGTTTTCGTGGAGAATCTACCATTAACTTTTTTAGTTTTCCCGGTTCTAGCTTACAAAAAGAAGGAAATCATGCAACTTCATTTGTAACGAATACATCCGAAGGAATTCCCGGTTTGGTCGTTGAAGGAAATAAACAAGTTGCATACGCACCACAATATATTACCTTGGTTGCATCAGGAGCATGGGCAGCAGAATCAAACAGAATAATCATATATCCACGTAGAGATGCGTCAGGCGGTGCTGACAGTTATGCTCCAAGTGGAACGTACCGAATTTCATTTTACGCAAGAAGTTTGAGTGGAAATACTGCGTTGGGATTTGCGTTTTATAGTAACGTCATAAATAACACTGCCAATTTGACCACTAAGTGGCAAAGATTTAGTGCAAATTCTACATACAATAACGGTGCAATGATTATTGAATTTGGCAATATCAATGCTGGCGGTATGGTTTGTCAAATTGCATGTATACAAGTTGAATCCAAATCGTATGCAACACCTTATACATCACCAACACTTTGGAGTTCCAATTTGGTCAACGTAATTACTACTAGTGGGCATACTACCATAACAAAAAATACAGCTGGCGCATCATGGACAAATGCTAGAGTATATAGTTCCGAAGGATATAGTGAACCATGTTATTTGAGTTTTAAAGCATCGCAAACCAATTTAAATGTCATGATTGCTTTAAATAGCGACCCCGCTACCGGAATTAACTATACAAATTTAGATTATGCGTGGTATGCAGATTCAAATGGCATTCCACAAGTATATGAAAACGGATCACAAATTGCGGGTTATGGTACGTACACCACATCTACTATTTTTGAAATTATTTATGATGGTACAAATGTAAATTATTATTTGGACGGGGTTTTAAAAAGATCCGTTGTAAGATCTTCTAAATCAGCGTTATATTTAGACAGTGCGTTTTATAGCAATAGTTCAGCAGTTAATAGTTTGACATTTGGACCGTTATCACGAATTAATCGATTTTCAAATTATGCCGTTGGTGGTGGTGGTCTATTAGATATAAGTGGAAATGGATATCAAGCGGATTTGAACAGTTCAGCTATTACTTTTGACAGTGGTGGATTTTATTTTAATGGAGATGCTGCGGGTGTAATAACAGTACCGGTTACAAATTCAATATTAGATACATTGAGTAACGTTACTCATACGTATGAAGTTTGGTTTAAATTGTTAGGAAGTCCGGCAGGTATGTCGGATGGATATTTCTTTGGTAGACAAGGATATCACGAAGGATTTGCACACTTTAAATCTACACCAGCAACATTTGGAGTATTAACTTGGTATAATGATAATAACAATACTGGCTGGTTAAGTTATGCTGGCTCACTAAATGTGTGGTATCATGCTGCATATGTTGTCAACGTTGAAACATCTACTCGACAACTTTATGTGAATGGTACGTTATATTCTAGTTCAAATTTGACTGGACAGTTAAAACAGTATGTATCCGGTCCAAGTTATTACTATCACTTTGGTTCTGCTAATCCGAACTATTCTAGTAACATCATTTTGTCTAGTGCAAAGGCTTATAACAGAGCATTGACTGCTGCTGAGATATTACAAAACTTCAACGCAACTCGTAAAACTTACAATATATGAGTACGATTAATTCAGGTTTACCACTTGTTAGATCCGGTTTGGTAGTTGCACTTGATGCTGCTTCAAACAGAAGTTATTCATCAAATAGATTCATTTCGTATGGAACCGGTCAAACAACTGAAAATGTTACTTTTTCTATTAACGGAAACGGAACGTTTCAAAGAGTTGCTGCTGGAACAACTGTTGGTGGATATACTATAAAACCAAGAGATGTTGTTTATAGTTATGTTTTGGGGTCAAATGGATGTCATTATCACGGTAATACTGCTCCAATACCATCCGGTGTATATGCTACGTTTAGCGTTGATTATTTAGTAACCGGAGCTACAAACTATCCCTCTCAGGGTGTTATTCTCGTATATGAAAATTACGGGGGAAGTGCATTAAGTTCAAATTCATCTGTCTTGAATAACTATCAAGATGTGTGGCAACGAGCTGTAATGACAGCCGGTCCAACTGGTGGATCTGGTACTCAAGCAATGTTTTTGTACCCCGGATATTGTGGTCCATCAAGGTTGGCAGATAGTGGCACAATTTACTTTAGAAATCCTAAAGTTGAGTTTGTTAATGCGGATACTGGAGCTAGTAATTTTAGTTCGATGTCAAATGTGACAACTTGGTATAATGTCGGAACTGGTTCATTAAATGGAACGTTAAACAATAGCGTTCAATATTATCCAAATGGATATTTCAAATTTGATGGTGTAGACGATTATTCTGAAGTACCATATACATCATTACTTGATACAAATTCTTTTACTGTGATGGGTGTTTTTAGAACGTCTACAAACGATAATACTCACGATACAATCGTTTCAAGAAATTCTGACGTATATGCTGGTGCATACAATGGGTGGAACATTAGTAGATTAAGAAGTGGGTTATCACCAACAAATTCATTTAGAGTGATGGTATATGGAAGTTCTGCGAGTGTTGAACTATATGGGCCAAATATCGTAGATAATGCATGGAGACATTATGCTGTTGCCGTCAGTTCTTCAGGTATTTATATTTATATTAACGGTACGTTATATACATCAACAACATCAATGCCAACTGGAAACTATTATCCATCATCTGGAAGTCCACCACTTAAGATTGGTGCAAACAGATCAAACAGTGATATTTGGTCGGGTGATATTGCGTCGTGTTATGTTTATAACAGAGTACTAAATTCATCTGAAATACGTGCCAATTATCAGTTATCAAGAAACAAATTTCCTGTATAATTATTAGTATATGGCTTTACAGTATTCACCACGTATAGTAACAGACAATTTAGTGATGTGTTTAGACGCATCACAAAATAAGTCATTTCCATCAACTACATTGCCTGTTAAACAGAATTTGACATTGTGGTTGGATGCATCGGATTCTACTACATTTACATTTAGTACTGGATCCGTGATTAGTCAGTGGAGAGATAAAAGTGGAAATAACAATCACGCAGGTGCCAATGGAGCTAATGCTACCCCTACAAGAGGATTATACAATTCCAGAAATGCAGCACTATTTGTTAGATCATCGACACAAAGTTTATCATGTGGATCAATGAGTTCTTTGGAAGGTATACCCGAAATCACCGTTATTTGCGTAGGATACACCACAGCTGACAATAGTATCTTTGTGGCAAAACACGCAGGTGGAACGGGCGGTTCATGGTATGTTGCTAGAATAAACTCTACAACTGGAAGATGGATGACGATCAACGGTTCTGCTTCCAGAGTCGATCAAGCATTTTCGGCCACATTGGGCAGTTTGTCAATTGTTTCGACGCAGTATCAAAGTAGTATATCAACCCAATCAACATATGTGACAGGCACTAGTACCGGTACTGCGTCACAAACAGGATTATTACAATCAGCAGGACAAGCGTTACTGATAGGAAATTATGCAGGAAACGATTGGGCGTTGAATGGTGCAATTCATGAAATACTGATTTACACACGTGCACTTACTTTAAAAGAGTTGAAGTTGATTCATACGTACTTGGGTTTGAAATGGGGGGTATTAAATACAGATAGAAACTGGCACGATTTAATTTCAACAAATGATTCTCCGTTGGGCAACGGTACTACAACAAACATGCCACGTTTTGATTATTACAATGGAGGATCACTTGCTTTTGATGGGGTAAATGATTATATAAACATCAATTCAGGTGCTGCAATTAATGGATTCAATCCAGATGGATCTGGTGCTGGCCGATCACGTACAAGTGTTAATTTGTGGTTTAAACCGTCTAGTGTAAACACTGCAAATACCAACAAAATGATTTTCAGTGACAATTGTTCTCCGGAATTTTCATTACATCAATACAATAACTTGGTGTACGCATATTCTTATGCTGGAGTTAGTGCAACAATCGAAGCTGATAAATGGTATAATGCATGTTGGGTATCTGACGCTGGTGCTCCGAGTTCTGCTACAACAACATACGTTACATTTTACTTGAATGGAGATTTGGTGGGAAGTACGAGTGCGGGCACAGGAAATGGATTAAATGATAACGAATTCAATCTAGGACGTGATGCATGTACTGCGGGTACATATTTCAGTGGTAGTATTGGATTAGTTCAATTGTATAGCAGAGATTTGACTGCAGCTGAAGTGAAACAACTATATCAAGCTCATAGAAGTAGATACGTTCAAACGTTGGTTCAGGGTGGACTAACGTTAAATGTTGATGCTGGCAATCCATATAGTTATACCGGTGTAGGATTTGACTGGTATGATGTTAGTGGAAATAGTTACATCTGTACACTAATTAACGGACCTACATACAGTAATGGTGCAATTGTTTTCGATGGTACCAATGACTTTGTAGATTTAACGTATCCATACAGCGTATCCATTGCTGCCTCAGGAAATGCTGCAAGATCTATGTTTGTGTGGATTAAAACTACATATACCAGCAATCAAGCATTTATCTCTACCGGAACCGCTGCTAACTCTCAATCGTTTAATTTGGTTAAGTACGGCAGTTATATCGGAGTTATGGGATATAACAATGACTATTATCCATCAACAGGTAACGCTGGTATATTGATAACTGATGGTGTTTGGCACTACATCGGAGTGACATTTGACGGTACAAATCTAAGAATGTACGTAGATGGTATATTGGATAATACCAGCGGTACACTCACATATTCTACTACGGGTCAAAACAATTTCATCGGAAAATCTAGTCATACCGGCAATGAAAATTACACAAACGGAAGCATGGGTATGGTTCATGTTTACAATAGAGCATTGAGTGGTGCTGAAGTTCTACAAAACTATAACGCAACGAAAGGACGGTTTGGAAGATGAATAAAATGGGACCAAGATCAAATGTAGACGGATTGATTCTTGCATATGATGCTCGGGATACTTTAAATTCGTACAGGGGAACTCCGGTTACAAATCTTGCAAATAATTTATCCAGTATGGGACCAGCAAACAGTTATATACCTGTTAATACTACAGCACATAGTGGCATTGTTCAAGTATCCACTGATGTCGTACAACCACCGGTTCCCGGTTTAACAGTTTGGAAAATATACGATTCAAATCCAGACGGATATAGTCGATTTGGAATTGGGCAAAGTGGAAATGTTACTATTGCAAGTTTTGGAACATACGACGTAACATATGTTGCAAGTATTTATGTGTATATACCATCTGGAGTACAATTAAGTGGTGCAACAAACTGTTGGGCAACACAAAATAGTACAGGAGTCGATTGGCACACCGGAAACTATCCTGCTGGAAATTCAACGTATGGATATTACAGTGGTGATATTAACACGTTAAATTCGGAGGCCAATCTTAACATTCGTGACAAGTGGCAACGTCTTTTTGTTAGATTTACAACATCTTCCACGATAAGAGCATATGGAGGAGCTGATAATTGTAAATACTTGACGGTACAATTTCGTCCTAATTTGGTTGGACAAAATGGGTCAAGTTTTATTTATGTTAGTGGATTTCAATTGGAACAAGGAAGTTTTCCATCTCAATTTGCGTTTTCAAGTAGATCAAATACAACTGGTTTGTTGAATCTTACTGGTACATCTAATATCGATTTAACTTACATGGGTTACAATGATAATAAAGACTTGTATTTTAATGGAAGTAGTAATTATATTACCACTGGATTTACTAGAGGAACACTCGCTGACAATTTTTCTATAATTGGATATTGTAAATATACCGGAACAGCTGGCAGAACATACTCAGCCGTGTTCGGTGGTAAAGAGGCTGGTACAGAATTTTTTATTGGAAAGAATAGCGGTAATACCAACATCGGAGTCCAAGATGGAAATTATGACGGTTCCTTTGTTGTTGGAAGTAATGCTTTCGATGGAAATTGGCATCAATGGGTTTATACTTATGGTGGTAGTACTGGCCGGTTTTATTTGGATGGGGCATTAAAAAATACAGGAACATTTACCAAATGTAATGATGCTGAAGAAATTATTATTGGCGGCGAAAGTGAAGGTGGAGGTTATTATTGGGATGGTTACATAGACAAAGTATTTATTTATAAAAGAACGTTAACTGATTCGGATGTATATGATAATTTCATCCAATTTCGTAAACGTTATGGAATTTAATTTATGGCAACAAATCACGGACCAAAAACCACATCAAATGGATTAGTATTTGCATACGACATGTATGATGTTAGAAATTCATACTTGGGCGAACCAACAACGAATATTGCTGCAAGTTCATACCCCACGTTGAATTCTAATAGTAATTGGTGGATAAACAGCGGAGCTGCAAATTTTAGTGATAACGATACGTCAATACCAAAGCCAAATATTCCAAATGTAGACAATTCAAAATATGTTGTTTTTAGTTATCAAACAACTACCGCTGGAAATCAACAACTTGGAAGTGCAATTATTTCGGTATCACCATCCACGCAATATACGTTTTCCATTTATGGATACTTTACAACGACAGCAATGGATCAACCACCGTATTTGAGAACAAACGTTAATAACAATAGTTTAGGAAATTTTGCATATAACGGTGATACAACATATGCTAATTGGCCAAAAAATCAATGGATTCGTTTATCATGTACTGCTACAACACAGTCTAATGAAAACGGTTTATATATGAGTAGTTATATTGGCAGTTATGTTGGTCAAAAAATCTATTTTTGTGCATATCAAGTTGAACAAAAAGGATATACAACTCCATTGGTTTTAGGAAGTCGAAGTACCACAAATTCGTTAATCAATATTCGTGACAATACGCAAACAATTAACGTTTCCGGTGTTTCATTTTCGTCAAATGGTACTTTTAGTTTTGACGGTACAAACGATACATTGGCGTTACCGTCTTTGGAAACACACTTTTTACCAAGCGTAACGGAAGTATCAGTTGAAGTCATATTTAAAGCAACCGCTGGTTCTAGTGGGAGTGGCGGTCCTTTGTTTGAAAACTATCGACTCAATCTTTGGTACAATTTTACTAATAACGTAGTGGATTGTTCTGTACGAACTGGACCGCCCGATTATTCATCATATGCATTTGCTACAAGTACATCAAGTGGAACGTTAAGAACAAAGGGACTGTATAATCACGTCGTCATGGTGTATAAAAAAACCGGATCTAATAGTGGACAAATTTTAGTATATGCAAATGGGTCTCTTAGCAATTCTGGGACGGGTTTAAACATGGGCAACTATCCGTATGTTAGTGCAACTGTGGGTTCAAGTAATCATAGTGGCGGAAACGTATATTGGATGAATGGAGAAGTTCCAATCGTAAGAGTATATAATCGTGAGTTGTCGTACAGTGAAGTAATAACAAATTTCAACGCATTGCGTGGTAGATTTAGTATTTAAATTATATGGCACTCATTCAAAATCCAAAAGTAAATACGACAGGATTGTTTTTTGCATACGATACTGCGGATATTAAAAATTCGTTTTTGGGAGAACCAACGACGAATTTAATTGGCACATACAATTCAAATGTTGCTAACGCATACCCGTCTATCGGAAATAATTGGCAAACATATAATACAAATCAGTATAACAACAATACCTATTTTTCTATTGGAACCATCAGTAGCGTTACTAACAATATAGTCACTACCTCTGGAAACCACCCATTACGTTCATTTGACGTTGTTACTCCACAGACAACGGGTGGAGGTGTTACAGCTGGGACCAATTATGTGGTTAAGAAAATATCCAATACTACATTTAGCTTACATTCATATAATTCAAGTGAAGATGGATCTCAGGGTTATTGGAATACGTCTACCGGATACTATAAAGTGTACGATAGTTATATGAATGATACACGTATTTCGATAAATAGTACGAGTTTTCCAACTATGTGGTGGGGACCGCCACATCTTCCAAACTCTGGTATCGTTAAGGAGATTGTTACGAATGGGTTTAACTATAAAGGAGTAGTCCATGACTGTATGGTTCTTCATTGGCATCGGCCAGACGGCGTTGTAGATGGAATGGCATATGGAGTATTTCCGTCATATTCCGCTAACACACAGTATACTTTTAGTTGTTATGTACGATCAAAAAAACCAAATGCTCAAATGCACTTTGATATGTACTTTTCTGGTACAGCCACCGGTCAGTATGGTTATTTAAGTCCGATTTTAACAAACGAATGGAAAAAATGGACACAAACTTTTACGTCAACAGGAACGCCTGGAGTCATATATTTTTATTTTTGGCCAGACGTTTCTGCCCCTGTCGATATTGAAATTGCAGAGTTACAGTGTGAACAGAAGGATCACGCTACGCCATTTATATTGACAACACGTAGTGCGACTAACTCTTTAAAAGACATAACAACTCGTTATACCCCGGATGTTACAAACGTATCATTTGACTCGTCTGCTAGAATGTATTTTGATGGAACAAACGATTATGTTAGTACTGGCATTACAAGTTTACCAAGTAGTTCTGTGTTGACTATCGATGTATGGACAAAACCTACTAGTACAACTCAGGCAAAAACGTTGGTATCTAAATGGGGTTCTAGTTCACAAAGTAATTTTTGTTTCCTACTTTTTCTAAACTTTTTTGCAAGTGGCAATTTGTATTTTTTGGTGGGTAATGCTGCTGGTACAAGTTATAGTACACATTCTATTGCACATAACTTGTCAACATCATCATATATTAATTATACGATTACATACAACAATGGCACAGTAAAAATGTATCGTAATGGTGCAATTCAACTTACTGAAAATAGTGCAAATACATCGTTACGGTCTGTTTCAACTGGTGTAACAATTGGTGCTGATTTTGATGGGGGAAATCCAGATACGTTAACTCGTTCATATGCTGGAGATATACCCGTTGTTAAATTGTATAGTAGAGTATTAACAGACAGTGAAGTATATCAGAACTACATTATGTTAAAGAGTCGATTTGGTCTATAATAACTATTTATATACATTATGTCATTTGTTACTCCATTTCCAAACAGAAGATGGTTAATTATACCGGTTGAAATTGTTCCCGATATCAATTTTAACCAAGTATTAGATTATGACGCTGATTCGTTGCGATATAGCGTCGATAAAACCAAAACATTTGTCAAATATGAAGTTAAAATCGTAGAACACGATGAAACGTTCACGTACACGAATCCGGAAACACACGAAGTTCAAACAACCACGATATACGCCGGAACGTATGGCCGTCCAGATATTTATAAACCAGAATATCCAGAATATACTCATGAAGAAATTTTAACTGTGTTGGACGGACCAGACTGGACTGTAATTATACCAGATCAACCACAATAAGTTTATATGCATTTTGGACCAAGAATAGCTACAGATGGATGTGTTGCTTCAATTGACGGATCAGACAATGGTTCGTTTGAAGTTTTGATTGTTGGTGGTGGAGGCGGCGGAGGCATGGATATGGGAGGTGGTGGAGGTGGTGGTGGTGTATTGTACTTCCCGGCCATGCAACTCAACCCAGGCACGTCTTATACCGTAACTGTGGGTATCGGTGGATATGGTGCTCCTGCCGGAAGTGGTGGTTATAGAACCGATGGCGCTGGACCACAACCAGGCGGTCATCAATTTACAATTCGTGGAACCAATGGTGGAGATTCATCATTTGCGGGAAGAACCGCACTTGGCGGTGGATACGGTGGAAGTTCATATTGGGGATATACACCGGACTATGGATATGGCGGATCTGGTGGTAGTGGAGGTGGTGCATCTGGATACAGTGATGGTACCGGTAACGGTGGTGCTCCTGGCGCAGGTGGACGTGGTGGTGCTTCAACTCAACCTGCATCCACATATGGTGGTTATGGAAACAGAGGAGGTGGTGGAACTGGACAGTATTTTACAGGCGGTGGAGGCGGTGCTGGTGGTAGAGGTGGAGAAGGAACTGCTGGTGGTGCTGCTGCTGGTGGAAATGGTGTAGAATGTTCGATTCTTGGAACCAGTTATTTTTGGGGTGGTGGTGGCGGAGGTGCTCCGTATTCAACTAGCCCCGGTGGAAACGGTGGCATTGGAGGTGGCGGTGGTGGCGCACTTGGAACAACTTCAGGTGGTGTTGGATTGAATAACGGTGCTGCCGGTGGTGGTGGAAATTGTTGTTCATGGGCACAATCTGCTGGTGGAAATGGTGGAGCGAATACAGGCGGTGGTGGAGGCGGTGGATCTCACTACAATGCGACGAACAAAGGCGGTGAAGGTGGATCTGGAATTGTGGTTGTAGCATACAAAGGACCACAACGTGCTACTGGAGGTACAGTTGATACCACATCAAGACCCGGATTTACTCTTCATAAATTTACATCTACCGGAAACAGTACATTCACAACATACGCATCAGATAGTTCACCAAATCTGTATCACTGTACTTTCAACGGAAACGCATACTTTACAACCGATGGCGGTAATGGTGGTGTGTTTGTATTGGATGGGTCCGGTGATTATCTTGTCAATTCTGTATTTACAAGACATCAACAAAGTACCGGTACAATCATGGCATGGGCATATCCAACTGCGATTTCGGGCGATTATTATGCGATTGGAGTGGGTGGCACTGGGACATTAGGTGCAACACGTGCACTTCGTATTAATAGTAATAACTGGTCATGTGTATCATACGGTTCGGGAGGCGTTCAAGATTACGACGGAATCACAAACGCTACTATTAACACATGGCAACACGTCGCATATGTTTGGAATGGTACTACTGTTAATTTCTATTTAAACGGAACATTATTTTCAACGACACGAACTCTAGTAAATCCAGCAGGAACGGTTTTAAGTATCGGCGCCCCACCTTGGGCATTAACTTCTTCTAACTGGGCGGGAAGATTAGCATGTGCTCGTGTATATGAAACGGCATTGAGTACCGCTGACGTTCAAAACATTTTTAACAATACTCGAAAACGTTTCAATGTATAATATGGATAATACTGATACACCTCTATCTCCTCCACCGTCATTTGATAAACCAAAGTCGTTGTATCCAAATAGACGCTGGTTAATCATTCCTGAGTCAGTTGTTCCAAATATCAACTTTTCTCAGGTACTTGAAAAGCCAAATAAGTTGAGATACAATCAAGATCATACAAAAACTTACGTAAGTTACGATATCAATATATTTGATACCGATCAAGAAACTACAAACGTTGATGCAAAAACATTGGACCCAATAGTACAAATTGTTCCAGCCGGTATATACGGAAGGCCAGATATTTATGATGTTCAGTATCCTGAGTATATTCAATCAGAATTTGATGAAATGTTAAAATCACCTGAGTGGGGTGTTTTGTAATACTTATTTGTATATGGCGTTTATTAGAAATCCAACAATAATTCGTGATGGACTTGTTTTTGCATTTGATCTTTGGGATAAGGATACGTGTTACAAAGGAAGACCCACTACAAATTCCTTATGGAATAGTGGAATGAGTAATTATAACAATGTTGGTGGAGATGTAACTACAAATCTTAGTCTAACTAATGAATATTACAAAGGATATCAGGTTTATAAACAAGTAATTACTCCCGTTACTGCTACAGGAGTTAGTTATTTAAAAAATGGAAACAATCCAGGCATTGGTGTTGTTACCGGTGGTGGTGGCGGTCTTGCTAATAGATATACTGGTCATTCTATCTTTTATAAACCCACTTCGCCGATGTTTAGTACTCCGATTTACTTACATTATTCAAACATTGGTGGGTGGCAATGTAGCGGATGTCCACCAGAAAATATGGGAGATGGTTGGTTTCGTGCAAAAGTGGTATGGTATAGTACATCAACTGCAAGTGATGGTAAATATTGGGCAATAAATCCGGCTGATGCGGTTCTTAATTCTCCCATAACATTTTATTGGGCAGGACCGTTCAAGGAGGATTTAAATATATCAGATTATACTAATATGTCACCGTATGTTTATGATAACAGCGGTGTACGTTCATCAACAACTGGATTAATTGATGTGACCGGCAATCGAACCATTACGATTAATAACGCTTTAGCAATGAGTGCTGCAAATCCACATTTTGATGCAACATCTTATTTGATAACAGATAGTTCTAGTATATTGAATAACGATGTACATTCAATTTTCTTTTCGGTAAGATTTAATAGTACAGGTACGTATCCAAATAGTTTTACTGGAGCTTGGGATAAGATTTTTACATTTAATCCATCGGGAACAGATAGAAGTCCCGGTGTATGGAGATATCCAAGTCAAAGATATATTCACTGGAGATATGATCCTGGCAACAGTGGTTGTGATTTTGGAAATATTGGTGGTGGAGATTTTGCAACAAATACGTGGTATTATGTAGGTGTTACAAAAAATGGAGCAAGTGCAATTATGTACGTTAACGGAGTACAGGTAGGATCTAGTACGGTGAGTAATCCAAAAACAAGTGGAAATGCAAACATGTGGTTTTTTGAAGGACACACTGCTGCTGATATAACTAATGTTAACTGTTGTCATATTTATAATAGAGTGTTGAGTGCAGCTGAAGTTGCAAACAATTATAACGCAATAAGAGGAAGATTTGGAGGATAATATGGGTGTAAGTACTGGACCAATAGCATCACCTATCATACAGGACGCTGTAATTTCAATTGACGCTGATGATATCAACAGCGTCAAGGGAGAACCAACTACTAATGTAGTTCCGGGTGCATATGTGATGGATGGTTGGGCCAATTATAGTAACGGCACTCCAACGCCATTTCTGACGGAGTTCGGTACTATTGGATATCGAATGCACAATTTGATTTCTTGGAACGGAGTATATAGGGGAATAACACTACCATCTACGGGAACATATACATTTTCAGCATGGATACGTTTTTGGTCATGTACATCTGGTATGACAGGCGGTGCTGTATATCTTTCAAATACCGGTATAGGATATGACGTTGCTAGTTATGTTAATCAAAGTATTGTTGGGGTTTGGCAAAGAGTTACATACACAATTAACTGCACTAACACAAACATAACTTTTTATTTGATTAATTGGGGAGGCGATCAAACCGGTGCATACAGAGGAACGTGGGACGTTACCATGCCTCAGGCAGAATTAAAATCGTATGCTACTCCATTCGTGTCAAATGATTCTGGTTCACTATCAACGACAACTCGTTCAACGACCACTGCCATATTTGATATGGGATATGGTAAACATACATTAACCGCAAATAACACCCCATTCATTCAATCAAACGTACAAGCCAATCCGTTTACTGCAGCAACTACTCTTCAATTTCCCAACACCAATTCTAGTATAACCGTAGATGGTAATGGTCAATGGGGATCAAATGCACGTACATTTGAAATGTGGGTCAAAATGAATGGATCAAATGCCGTTTACATGCCGATGGCAGTAATGACAAACGCTTCTAGTATTACGTACTATGAACGTTTTTGGTTAGGAGTACAAAATAGTAGAGCACAATGGCATGGTTGGGGATCTGATGATCCACAGGGATCTACGGTAATCACTGATAACATCTGGCATCAAGTGGTATACAGTTATGACAATACTTCCAAATTGATGAAGGTTTATACGGATGGAGTTCTTGAAAACACCACGACAAATGTCAATGAAGGTGCAAATATTGCAGCTTCTGCAAATCAAAAATGGTATATCGGTGGTGATCCGTTAGGAACAACTTGGACGACTGATGCAAGTAACAAGTTTAATGGAAGTATCGGAATTTTTAGACAATACAATCGTATTTTACAAGACTATGAAGTTACTCAACTATTCAACATTTACGCGCCACGATTTGGAAGAACTCCAAGATTGATAGGAACAACTCCTGACAATCCGGCTGCAAGATCAACTGATATTCTTGCTGCAAATCCAAGTGCTGCAACTGGTTGGTATTGGATTGCTGCTGGAAATGACGTAGGTAGATTCTGGGTTGATATGAGTTATAGTGGTGGAGGATGGGTTCTTGTTTTGAATAATAGAGCAGGCAATTCCGGATTGAATAATCTGACATATGCTGATGCCACAAAGAAAGTTATTAATTTTAGATCCACATCTTCGACTTCTCCCGGTGTAAATTATGGTAACCATTACACCCCAAATAACTTTAATCTTTGGGTAGGATTAGATGCGTGGGCTAATATTATTAATGCAAATTCAAGTTTTAAGAAAGTTGTATATTTCACAGCATCGCAATATAGAACACTCGGCGATACTGGAAATCATAGTAGACGTTCTTCATGGAGTTGGACTGGTTGGTCATCTACATATGCAATGCAAGGTGTTTCTAGTTTATCCAATGAAGTTGGTGGTGTTACACCGGGATGGTATGGATATCATATAGCTAACGGATTTTCACTTACAACATACGATCTGGATCAAGACACTAACGGTGGCAATTGTGCAACATATTACAATAACTGTCCATTTTGGTATGGAAGTTGTTGGGATGGAAACTTTTGGGGAGGCGGGGGTAGTGGAGGACATTCGGACTCTCCATTTTGGACAAGTTCAACTACTGATTTCTATAGTTATGGAGCAGCATACGTAAAATGAAACAGACTATAAACAAACTAATTTTAGATAAAACAACAGGTCCACGTGAAGTGGATCATATCACTTATTATTTTAATTGGTATAATGATACAACATTAGTATTAACTGAAAAGATGTGGATTTTCTTCGACTCAAATGGAAATCTTCAAGAAGAATACAACATCGACGATATGATTGCACAACGTAAAATTTGTTGTTTTAATTTTATCGAACCAATAACAATAGAGGTAATATAAGTTATGCCAGACTATACTAAAAAACAATACGTCATATTTTCATCAAGCGAATCTGGATCGATTGATTCGTCTCAAATTGTTGATGCTCCAGAATGGCCGTGGGATTGTTCTGTGGATGGTACACAATTTTTTGCCAAGTGGGAAACCGATGAAGTTCCTTCAAGTGTTGCTGCACTTACTACAAAAGGTCCATATTTATCTCATATAGAGTTTTTGCCACTCATGACAACTCCTGATTGGTATAGACCAATATCACAATAATATGAATTACGGACCCAAAACAGTAACTAACGGACTAATATTATGTTTAGACGCAGGTGACCCCGTAAGTTATCCAGGCACTGGCACAACTTGGAGGGATTTAAGTGGCAATGGTTATGATTTTACAATACAAGGTAATGTTACTTGGAATCAGTATACTGGATTTAGTAATTTTACTGGAAATAGCACTGGTTCTGGAAACAAAATATATAGAAATAATTTTCCAACAAATTTAAAAACCGGTCAAGGTGGAAATGGATACACAGTTATTGTTGTTGCTAGAAGTACAGGATTTGCAGGATGGAAAAAGTTGATTGGAAACAGTGATTCAGAAAATTATGTAGACTTATATCAAAATTCAACTAGTCCTTATGCTTATACAACTGAATCTAGTGATACTTTATATGTAAATGGTGTTCAAGTAAATAGTAATTCCTATGTAATGTATAATGTTGGTTTTCGGTTTTATGCTGCAACAAGTTTAAATGCAGGATCGACGGTTAATCCTACTTATGCATTGAGCATAGGAAACGAACCGAACAGTTCTCCAGCAGGAACAAACGCTTATCCATGGGTAGGAGATATAGCTGTGGTATTAATGTATAATAGAATTTTATCTACAACGGAGTTGTTGCAAAATTATAACGCAACTAAATCACGGTTTGGACTATAATTATAAACTATATGGCAATATCGAGAGGTCCAAAAATAGTAACAAGTGGTTTGGCGTTAACATTAGATGCTGCTGACAAAAACAGTTATTCAGGCACTGGCACTAGTTGGAACGATTTGAGTGGTAATAACAATATCGGAACGCTTACGAATGGTCCTACTTTTAATACTTCAAATGGTGGCGTTATTGTATTTGATGGTGCAGACGATTGCGTTGTAGTAAACAACAATGCAAACATTTTGTCTAAAACGGCATATACAAAAACCGCATGGTTTTATACTACATCATTTTCAACAAATAATAATATAATCAGTGGAGGAAATAGCGGACAACATGCGTTTTGGTTAGGAGCCAGCTCATATTTAAGAGCGGGTCATAACGGAAATTGGAATACGGTTGTTTCTACAACTTCTATGATATTAAATAGATGGTATTTTGGCTCGGTAACTTTCAATACTACTACAGGGTGGGTTTTATATTTGAATGGCGTTCAAGAAGTTACAAACGCGGACACTACAACTTTTACTGGCAATCAAGAAATTCTCATAGGAGCATACAGCACTGGCGGTAATGTTTTTACGGGTAGAATAGCAACTGCTATAGTATACAATAGAGTTTTGTCTCCATCCGAAATACTGCAAAATTATAACGCAACTAAATCCAGATTTGGATTATAATTATTAACATATGGACGAAATACCAATTATACATGAAGACTCTGGCAGTCTCTATTCTAATAGAGAATATTTAATCTTTAACGTCAGTGAAATTCCACTCGTTGATTTTAACAGTGTTATGGAAACATCTCCCGATACATTACGTCGTAGTGTAGACGGAACCAAGACGTTTGTTAAATGGGAATCACAACCACCTACATTTGTTGCTGATATGACCACCAAAGAAGGTCCATATACTCACGATGAAATTTTAGTTATTCTTGCTACACCAGAATGGACAAACCCAGATCCTTACATGTAATATGGCAAGTTCTCTTGGTCCAAATATATCCGAATCTGGATTGGTATTGTGTTTGGATGCGGCTGATAAAAACAGTTATCCAGGCACAGGAACTACGTGGACGGATCTGAGTGGGAATAACTATAACGGAACATTAACCAACGGTCCAACATTTAATAATTCTAACGGCGGAAGTATTGTATTTGATGGAGTAAACGATATCATAACTGTACCAAACAATTCAGTTATGTTAAATGCATTAAATAATCAGTTTACAATGTGTTTTTATATTAAAAATACAAGTCCAGCCGCTGATAATATCATCAACTATTCTATTTTTTATAAAGCCGATCCTGCGGTTTTTACAAAAAATAGTGTTTGGTTTTATAAAAATAGAACTGGTGGTGTATATACTTATCTTTGGATTGGTCCTGATCCATCGGCGACGACAAAGGCATTCTTTAATTTTCCAGCAGAAATTGCAAATGGATCAGGAGACCAAATAGTGCATCAATATGTTATAAGTCATGACGCTACAAAATTTTATGGATATAAAGATGGATTATTATACACATCTGGAAACTTGACTGCTGCAAATAACATAACAAATACATCTAACTTTTATATAGGAAGTTCAAATATATCAACATCTCCATTTTTAGGAAATTTTTATGCTGTTCAGTTTTATAATAGAACATTAACTGCTTCTGAGGTACTACAGAACTATAATGCCACCAAATCTAGGTTTGGATTATAAAAATACATATTCCGAATAGTTTCGGTTGTTTTCTATATTTATAATCTAAGAATATCTGTAGATTTTTATGTCTGATATCATCATCATACCGCAAAGAGGTACTTTAAACGAACCAACTATTCAATTTAGTGGATCGAGTGCTGCAAATGTTACCTTGGCCGTATCTTCAAGTGGTGCTGTACGTTTTGATTCGTCTACCGGACCCATAATGTCCATTAATGGTAGTGCCACTGGAAGTTTAGAAGTTTTCTCACCATTACGTGTAAACGCCCCCACTGGTACAACTGAAACCAATATTTTGGTGACAGATGCATCTGGAAATGTCAAATCTAGATCATCAATCGCTTTAGGTGGAACATCAGGTACAGCAGGAACGTCAGGAACCGCTGGCACTTCGGGTACTGCAGGAACAGCGGGTACTTCTGGATCTTCAGGGTCATCTGGTACGAGTGGAACTGCTGGCACAAGTGGTACCGCTGGAACTTCAGGCACAAGTGGTACAACTGGTACATCAGGCACTACTGGAACTTCAGGAAGCAGCGGTACTAGTGGTACAACAGGAACATCCGGCACTACTGGTACGTCAGGCACAGCAGGCACAAGTGGTACTGCTGGTACTAGTGGTAGTTCGGGTTCATCGGGTACAAGCGGTACCGCAGGCACAACAGGAACAAGTGGAACCGCAGGTACTAGTGGTACTGCAGGTACCAGTGGAACAACAGGCACATCTGGTACTGCTGGTACTGCCGGTACATCTGGAACAGCTGGAACATCGGGTGTGTCGGGTACAGCTGGTAGTTCTGGTAAAGACGGTAACTTTGGTGGTGCTTCGTTTAAATATAATTTTAGTTCGGTTACTACAGATACGGATCCGGGTAGCGGAAACTTTACTTTTAATCAATCTACACAAAACACTACAACCAGAATCAATATTGATGACATTGATTTGGATAATACCGATATTCAAAATTATTTGCGTACTATTGATGACTCTACATCTACAATCAAAGGTCATATAAAAATTAGCAGAATCTTTGATAGTAGTGTTTTTATTCTTTGTACAATTAGTTCTCTAATTGAAGATACCGGATTTTTTAAGATTACTGTTACAACAATTGATTCATCTACATCAAGTCCATTTGTAAATGGTGACGATTGTATTGTGACTTTCGCAAGAACTGGTGATAAAGGTGATTCTGGTACATCTGGTACCGCAGGAACTGCTGGTACATCAGGAACAGCAGGAACAAGCGGCACCGCTGGTACAACAGGAACAAGCGGAACAGCAGGTACATCAGGTACCGCAGGAACAAGTGGAACTGCAGGAACAACGGGAACCAGCGGAACCGCAGGTACTAGTGGTACAGCCGGTACGAGTGGCACCGCTGGCACAAGCGGCACTACTGGAACATCCGGTACCGCAGGTACAAGTGGAAGTTCGGGTACCGCAGGTACAACAGGTACTAGTGGTACTGCTGGCACAACTGGAACGAGTGGTACAACAGGCACCAGTGGAACTACCGGTACAAGCGGAAGTTCTGGATCGTCTGGAACATCCGGCACTGCTGGTACAAGTGGAACAGCCGGAACTAGTGGAACAACAGGAACCAGCGGAACTGCTGGTACAGCAGGAACGGCAGGTACCGCTGGCACAAGTGGAAGTTCTGGGTCATCGGGTACATCTGGAACTGCTGGTACAAGTGGTACCAGTGTTTCAGTTAGTGGTACCACAAATACTATTGTTAAATTTACTGGTGCTACAACTATTGGAAATACTACAACTCCAATTTTTGAAAGTGGTAGTAATATTGGTATAGCCACAACCACACCAATTGCTCGATTGGATGTATCAAGTTCCGCAATCGGATCAACTGTGTTTAATGTTGCTGGTGGATCCGGCAATTTGTTTAATGTAACTGATACGCTCAGTGGCAGTTTAATGAGTGTTAATACTATTTCAGGATTGCCAGTATTGGAAGTATTCAGTGACAACCGTGTTGTCATGGGTGCTTTCAATAAAAATGATCTTGTAGTTAGTAGCAGTCGTGTAGGTGTTAATGTTGCATCACCAACAGCAGAACTTCACATTTCTAGTAGTGATGCGTCACTGCAACCACTTAGAATTGAAAGTTTATCAAGCAATTCAACGGGATACTATCTAACAGTCGATAACACTACCGGAGTTGTTTACAAAACTTCCACAGGTCCGCAAGGTGCACAAGGTGCTGCAGGTACAGCAGGAACTTCTGGAAGTAGTGGAAGTTCGGGAACAAGTGGTACGGCTGGCACTTCTGGTACTGCTGGCGCACAAGGCGCACAAGGTGCTACTGGTGCTCAGGGTGCTCAGGGTGCTGCTGGAACAAGTGGTGTTCAAGGTGCACAGGGCGCTCAAGGCGCTACTGGTGCTCAGGGTGCTCAGGGTGCTCAAGGTGCTCAAGGTGCTCAGGGTGCAGGTGGAACGACCGGAACTTCAGGAAGCGCAGGTACAGCAGGAACAGCTGGTGCTCAAGGAGCACAAGGCGCTCAGGGTGCAACCGGTGCTCAGGGTGCTCAAGGAGCACAAGGTGCTGCTGGAACAAGTGGTGTTCAAGGAGCACAAGGTGCACAAGGTGCTCAGGGCGCTCAAGGAGCACAAGGTGCTGCTGGAACTAGTGGTGTGAAGGGTGCAACTGGTTCACAAGGCGCTCAGGGTGCTCAAGGCGCTCAAGGAGCACAGGGTGCTCAAGGAGCACAAGGTGCGGTTGGTTCTACGGGCGCACAAGGTGCACAGGGATCACAAGGCGCACAAGGTGCACAGGGTGCTACCGGTGTAAGTCCAGGCGGTACCGCAGGATATCTTGCGAAGTTCACTGGTACAACCACTATTGCAAATTCAATTGTATTTGAAAGTGCTTCAACTGCAATTGGTATTAGTACAACTACTCCTACAGCAAAACTGCACGTTTCTTCTTCTGTAGTTAATGATACACTGTTCCGTACAGATGGAACTAATGGAACTTTATTTACTATCGTTGATGATTTATCTGACTCGTTACTGTCTGTAAATAATAGTGCTGGATTGCCAGTATTTGAAGTTTTTGCAGATGATCGGGTTGTTGCTGGCCAATACGGTCAAAATGATTTTGTTATTACTGGTAATAGAGTTGGTATTGGCACTAGTTCTCCAACCAGAAAACTACACATATCGGGTTCATCCGATCCATTGGAAATTGATGGTTTGACTTCAAACTCTACGGGATATTACTTGACAGTAGATAATACTACCGGAGTTGTTTACAAAACATCAACTGGTCCACAGGGCGCTCAGGGTGCACAAGGCGCTCAAGGTGCTCAAGGCGCCCAAGGAGCACAAGGTGCTCAGGGTGCCCAAGGTGGTGGTGGTGCTCAAGGCGCACAGGGTGCCCAAGGAGCACAAGGAGCAACTGGTGCTCAGGGCGCTGGTGGAACAAGTGGTGTTCAGGGTGCTCAAGGCGCTCAGGGAGCAACAGGTGCTCAAGGAGCACAAGGTGCACAAGGTGCTGCAGGAACGTCTGGCGTTAAAGGTGCAACAGGTGCACAGGGTGCTCAAGGTCTTCAGGGCGCACAAGGTGCTCAGGGCGGTGGTGGTGCTCAGGGTGCCCAAGGCGCTCAAGGTGCACAGGGAGCACAAGGTGCTACAGGTGCTCAAGGTGCGATTGGTTCTACGGGCGCTCAGGGTGCTCAGGGAGGTGGAGGTGCTCAGGGTGCACAGGGTGCTACTGGCGTAAGTCCGGGCGGTACAGCTGGCTATTTGTCTAAATTTACTGGAACCACAACAATTGGAAACTCAATTGTTTTTGAAAGTGCTTCAACTGCAATTGGTATTAATACCACGACTCCTACTGCTGAACTTGAAGTAGCATCAACCGTGTCTGGTAGTTCTGTATTTAATGCGGTGGGTGTTAATGGTGTACTATTCAATGTTACTGACGATTTGAGTGACAGTTTAATGTCAGTAAATACTATTGCTGGATTTCCCGTATTTGAAGTGTTTAGTGACAATCGTATCGTTATGGGTGCTTACAACAAAAACGATCTTGTTGTAAGTAGTAGTCGTGTTGGTATCAGTGTTGCATCACCTACTACAGAACTTCATATTTCTAGTAGCACCGCAGGTGTTTTGCCATTGAGAATTGAATCACTGACTTCCAATTCAACCGGTTATTATTTAACAGTTGATAACAGTACCGGCGTTGTTTACAAAACATCAACTGGTCCTCAAGGCGCTCAGGGTGCTCAGGGTGCTCAAGGTGCTCAGGGTGCCCAAGGAGCACAAGGTGCTCAGGGTGCCCAAGGTGGTGGTGGTGCTCAAGGCGCACAGGGTGCTCAAGGAGCACAAGGTGCTGCTGGTACATCTGGAGTCAAAGGTGCAACTGGTTCTCAAGGCGCTCAGGGTGCTCAGGGTGCTCAAGGTGCTCAGGGTGCTCAAGGTGCTGGAGGAACTAGCGGTGTTCAAGGTGCTCAGGGCGCTCAGGGTGCTACTGGTGCTCAAGGAGCACAAGGTGCACAAGGTGCTCAAGGTGCTGCAGGTACATCAGGTGTTAAAGGTGCAACTGGATCTCAAGGCGCTCAGGGTGCTACTGGTGCACAAGGAGCACAAGGAGCACAGGGTGCTGGAGGAACTAGTGGCGTTCAAGGCGCTCAAGGTGCACAAGGCGGTGGTGGTGCTCAGGGCGCTCAAGGTGCACAAGGTGCTGCAGGTACATCGGGTGTGAAAGGTGCAACTGGATCTCAAGGTGCCCAAGGTGCTCAAGGAGCACAAGGCGCACAAGGCGCACAGGGTGCTCAGGGAGGTGGTGGTGCTCAAGGAGCACAAGGTGCTACAGGTGCTCAAGGTGCGATTGGTTCCACGGGCGCACAGGGTGCTCAGGGAGGTGGAGGTGCTCAAGGCGCACAGGGTGCTACCGGTGTAAGTCCGGGTGGTACAACTGGATATTTGGCAAGATTCACTGGTGCTACAACACTTGGTAATGCTGTTGTATATGATACCGGTACAAACGTAGGAATTAGTACTACAACTCCTCTTGGCAAATTGGATGTAGTCAGTACTTCAGCTGGTTCCACGGTTATTAATGCTCGTGGTGTTGCTGGTAATTTGTTTGCTATCACTGATAGTTTGAGTGGTAGTTTGTTTAGTGTGAATACCGCTGCTGGATTCCCAGTAATGGAAGCATTTTCCGATAGTAAAGTCAATTTGGGTCAATATAACCAAAACGATTTGACTGTCACTGGTAACAGAGTTGGTGTTGGTACTGGTTCTCCAACCAACAAATTACATGTAAGTTCTAGTAGTAATCCAGTTAAGTTTGAAGGTTTAACATCAAGTTCAACGGGTTATTATCTCACCGTGGATAATACTTCAGGCATTGTTTACAAAACATCAACTGGACCACAAGGTGCACAAGGCGCTCAGGGTGCTCAGGGAGGTGGCGGTTCACAAGGTGCTCAAGGTGCTCAGGGTGCAACTGGTGCTCAAGGTGGTGGTGGTGCCCAAGGCGCTCAGGGAGCAACGGGTGCTCAAGGTGCTCAAGGTGCTCAGGGTGCGCAAGGTGGCGGTGGTGCTCAAGGTGCTCAAGGTGCTCAAGGTGCTCAGGGCGGTGGAGGTGCTCAAGGAGCACAAGGGTCGGGTGGATCATCTGGTATTACCAACGGCAGTAGAGCTACACTGACCGCTGCTGCTACAACTACAATTGATTTGAACCAACAAGTGACTGAAATTACATTCAGTACGGGCATCACAACCATAGCACACAGTAATGCTAAAGCATCTGGTACAGTCAATCAATGGATGTTGGTATTTGTTGCTGATGGTACTGCTAGAACAGTTTCATGGCCATCAAGTTATAAGTGGCCCGGAGGTGTTGCACCTACAATAACTTCAACAAATGCTAAACGTGATCTATTTCAGTTTATTAGTTATGATGGTGCAAGTACATCATCTGGTACAGTACACGCTATGGTAATTGCTCAAAACGTATAATTGTTATGATTCCTTTTGCTGGTCCAAATTGGTTTATTTTTCCACATAATCGGTATGTTCAATCTACCGGTTTTAATCGTGGGTTATTAGCATTTGGTGATTTTACTCCACCATATTCACAAGCAAACCGGTCGTTATCGTTTGCAACGTATACTGAAACGGTACACACGAATATGAGTACCACGAATAGAATTCAACCTATGCCATGTGCAAGTCCTACTCACGTGTATCAACTGAAAGGGTATACAAGTGGTGGATATACCAGTCAATGTAACAAACAACAGGCGTTTACTAATACTGAAACGACATTAACAATTTCGTTTGCAACAGAACGACGTGGTGGATGTTATCCCATGCCGCATTTTCAACGTTCACGTATGTATTACGCGGGAGGTTATAGTGACAGTTTGGGTCAATATCGTACTGATATCACATATGTGACGCAAAATACCGAGACAAGTACCACGGTGGGTGCTGTGACAAGTACATCACAACATATGGGTGGTGCTTTTTTTACTAGAGTTGAGGCATATTTTTATTCTGGATATACTTCAGGGGGTGGAGCTACAAATCTAAATACTAAATTTACATTTTCCAATGACACATCTGCTGGAAGTACAAGCGATGGTTATGGTTCGCGTCAAAATCCTGTATCGTTTTCTAGTGATGTATATGGATATGGAATTCAGGGTGTTGGAATTGGTTTTACATCAAATTATAGATTTACTTTTTCTAGTGCAACGTGGGCAGTATCAACACAAAGTCCAGAAAACAACGGTCAGATAGTCGGTGGAGGAGCGTTTGCAAATCCAACCGAAGGTGCTGTTTGGGGTGGATATAATAGTTATTTCCTAAAAAGACTACTATATAGATTGGCATGGTCCACAGAAACCTATACGAATAGTAGTTATACTACAGCGGATGCAAACTCGGGATTTATATATTATCATGGTACATATTAACAGGTTATGAACAATACACAAGTACAAAAAAAGTTTGAGGAATTCAACGAAACATATGGTCTTGGAACATTAGACTTATCAAAATATACACTTGGAAGAACTCGGTTTCAATTAGAAAACTTCGTAGTTAAGGAACACGATTGTCCTGAACGCAAGTTTTTGCAAGTGATTGTTGAACTTAAAGCACTGAGAGATGGTGCGATTGTTGATATGTTTGAACAACAAAAAATTAAGATCGAAATCAATCGATTATTGGCAACCGGTGATGAAATTGATGCTATTGAAGCTGCCAAAAAACAGTATACACTGGGCATGATGCAAGAAAGCATGAAATATAGAGAACGTGAAATTCAAGTTCTTGTAGATCTTTTGAAACAGTTTCCAAAGATGTATACGTATGAAGAAATTGAAGCTGGGGAGAAAACCTATTGGGAAAAACGATTAACACGACAAATTGCCGAAGATATGGTTACATCTCAAACAGGTATAAATCAGGGTAATATTCGTTCGGCAATTCAGGCGGGTACTAGTGTAGAAAAATACTTTTTAGCTTTTCAAGAACACTTTTTAACACAGATGAAACATCCAGAATTGTCTGTTCCAACGCAAAATATGAATGTTTTAGAAAGTAAATGATTATGGGAAAAATCTATTGTTTAATCGAATCTGGTAGTATTGTAGCGTCAAATCCATCACAATTACCCGATGTATATAAAAACATTTCAAATTTTTATGCATTGGAATATGATTCTCCTGAGAGATTGAGAGATTTATCTTGGAGTGGAAACCCATATCAAGGATTTTATGAAGCATCAGTAACCACTATGCCTACATGTAGTGTTTACTATGATATTGTATCCAGTTTTGATGTAAATCCAATCAATTATACAGTTACTCAAAGTTTTTCTACATCGCCGGTATCACAACAACTAGTAGATGGACGTAACGAACAATTATGGAATCAAATTCGTGAAATACGTACCAATTATCTCAAAAACACTGATTGGACACAATTGCCTGATGTTGGCATGCCGTCTGAAAAAGTACAAGAATATGTAGTTTTCAGACAACAATTGAGGTCTATAACTGATAACTTTAGTGATCCATCTCAAGTGGTTTGGCCTACTATTCCAACGTCGTCATCATTGGATCCGTTCCCACAGGTACCTCGTTATAGTTGTTAATATATTAAATCACAATTGTTATACCGCTATATATATTTTCATGGAAGTTACGTTATCTAACCTGTCTTTGATAGAATTGAAGGCTCATGCGTATGATGAAATTCAACGTATTGAGGTTGCTCAAAACACCTTGAAAAAGATTATAGAGACCTCACAAAACAATTTGAAACTGTTGAACGCTGAAATTATGGCTCGTAATCAACAGCCACAGTCTATCGTTACACCTTCAAATGAAGATGTCAAAAAGGAAGAAAAACCACAAATTCCATCAAAAACACTACCAAAATTCCCATAAGTTATGCCAGATACACTAAAGTTTACAGATGATGAAGTCAATGAAATTCGTTTTCTACAAAACAAGTTTCAAGAAAAATTGCTAAAGTTCGGTCAAATTCAGTTGGAAACAATCGAATTGGAAGATCGTCTTAGTTTGTTGAAAAATGAACAAAATAGACTACGAACTGAGTATATTTCGTTGCAACGTACAGAACAAGATTTGATGGACAAATTGACCAATAAATATGGTGAAGGTTCACTCAATCTGAAAGAAGGTACATTTACACCTTCAAAGTAAATTGAGTTTTCTTTTTATTTATTGGTAACTGTACAATATTTATAAGTCAATCATACACTTATAAATTATGGCAGCATATGATCCATCACCAAACGCAGTACTAATCAAACAATTTCGTACTGGGTCGAACAATTATTACGAAAATATTGAACTATCCGGTTCATCAGTATTGGTTCATACTGACATCACCGGCAGCGTCACCGGATCTAATTTCACATTAGCCGCTGATACTGGCAGTTCTTATTCGATTTTGGTCTACCAAGACAACGCATTTAAGTTAGCCGCATCAATAGGTGGTACTGGAACATCAGGCATAAGTGGTGCTCAAGGTGCACAAGGCGCTATAGGTGTCAGCGGAACAAGTGGAGTTCAAGGTGCGCAAGGTGCTTCTGGTGGCACTGGAACCAGTGGTGTACAAGGTGCACAAGGTGCTTCAGGTACGTCCGGAATCACTGGAACTAGTGGTATCGCTGGTACAAGTGGTGTTCAAGGAGCACAAGGCGCAACAGGAACATCTGGTGTCACTGGAACAAGTGGTGTTGCTGGTACAAGTGGTGTGAAAGGTGCAACTGGATCACAGGGTGCTGCTGGAACCAGTGGTGTACAAGGTGCACAAGGTGCTTCAGGATTTGGAACTTCAGGTGTTCAAGGTGCTCAGGGTGCGTCTGGTTCGGGTACATCGGGTGTTCAGGGTGCACAAGGTGCTCAGGGTGCTGCTGGTACGGGTGGTGGTGCTAGTATGGTGTATCGAACACTTAATACGAATAGCGCAAATATTGTAGTAACAGCATTTGGCAGTCAAACTGATTTGGACAATGCATCTATTACATTTACTGGAACTAACACATTGACTATAAGCAGCATTGGAAGTTTACGATTATATTCTGCTGGAATTAATTACGCTGCTGGTGTCAATAGTACAGGAACTTTTTCTTTTGTTTATCCAGAAGTAAACGGTCAAACTTCACTGACGTATACACAACGTCCGATTGTTGCATATTATAACAATGCAACTCCGGACGTAATTCAAGCAAATACGTTGTGGAATGTATCAAATAGTTCCGGAACCGTTACTGTACAAAAAACCAGTATATCTGGTGCAAACACATTTAGAATTATATTTTAATAACCCGATATGAGCCATTTAAATTTAACTGGAAGAATTACTCTCAATTCAGCAACTCAAAATGGTTCTGATTGGGATGTTGTCTTTGATTTTGCAGATTTGAGAGGCGCATTTAATGCATCACAAATTGTGGCGGACGATCTCGTCTTTATTAATGCTACTGATTATGATACCCAGATGCAAACTGTACGATACAAAATCGTCAGTATTACCTCCATATCAGGGCCAACCGTTACATGTAAAATTACATTTGATGATACTCACGCATCTGAACCAGATCTTTCGTTTTTAATTGGATTAAAACACGTATTGTGTAGTCCTACTGATTCTGGTTTGGGATTAACTGTTCCACCAACAGCTCAAGATCTTGGTTATGACTTTATTGCATATGATATTATCAATCTTAACGCTCTTTCTGCCGGTGGTGGAAGTGGTACATCAGGTATTTCAGGAACATCAGGCGTTACAGGACAAGCCGGAACAAGTGGTGTAAGCGGAGGATCAGGTACATCAGGTGTTCAAGGTGCACAAGGTTCGCCTGGTTTAACAGGCACAAGTGGTGTACAAGGTGCTCAAGGTTCTCCCGGTACAAGTGGAATAAGCGGTACTTCAGGTGTAGGTAGTACAGGAACATCAGGCGTATCTGGTACAAGTGGTGTAACCGGACAAGCTGGAACAAGCGGTGTTACTGGTATTGCAGGTACATCCGGTATTAGTGGTACCAGTGGTGTCGGATCAACTGGTACGAGTGGTATTAACGGAACATCAGGAGTTACAGGAACCAGCGGTGTATCAGGTCAAGGAGGAACTTCGGGTGTAAATGGCACAAGTGGTATAACAGGAACCAGTGGTGTTGCTGGTACTAGTGGTGTCAGTGGTACAAGTGGTGTTGCTGGTACTAGTGGTGTCAGTGGTACAAGCGGATTTAGTGGAACCAGTGGTATCAACGGTACATCAGGCATTGCAGGCACAAGTGGTGTAACCGGACAGGCTGGAACAAGCGGTGTTACGGGTACATCCGGTTTAACCGGCACTTCAGGTGTCAGTGGAACTAGTGGAATATCTACAAACGGTACAAGTGGTATAACAGGAACAAGCGGCGTAAATGGTACAAGCGGTATAACCGGAACCAGTGGTGTTACTGGTACTAGTGGTGTTAGTGGAACCAGTGGTGTATCACCAACTGTACCCGGAGCTAATAATCAGTTATTAACATCAGATGGATCTGGTGGGTTGGTAGCTGAATCAACTTTGACATATGATGGTACAAAGTTAAGTGTATTAGCCCAATCTGGTGACGAGGGTGGAGAAATTTTATTGAACAAACCTGCTACCAATACCACTCTTGCTGGTGATGGTATAACTATAGATTCATATCAAAATAAAATCAGAATTTTTGAACAAGGTGGTAGTGCAAGAGGTGTTTATATTGATATTACCGCATGTGCTACTGGAGTAGGAACAAACATATTGACACTTGGTGGTTCTGGTACAAGCGGATTTAGTGGAACAAGTGGTGTTAATGGCACATCAGGAGTTGCAGGAACCAGTGGTGTTCAGGGCGCACAAGGTGCTCCAGGCACAAGTGGAATTAGCATTCAAGGTGCACAAGGTGTCGCAGGTTCAAGTGGAACCAGTGGTACCGTAGGCGCACAAGGTGCTCCAGGCACAAGTGGAATCAGCATTCAAGGTGCACAAGGTGCTTCTGGCTCAAGTGGAAACAGCGGAACCAGTGGTGTTCAAGGCGCTCAAGGTGCTTCTGGTACAAGTGGAATCAGTATTCAAGGCGCACAAGGTTCTCCAGGCACAAGTGGAATCAGTATTCAAGGTGCACAGGGTGCGTCTGGTTCAAGTGGAAACAGCGGAACCAGTGGTGTTCAGGGCGCACAAGGTGCTCCAGGCACAAGTGGAATCAGTATTCAAGGCGCACAAGGTGCTTCTGGCTCAAGTGGAAACAGCGGAACCAGCGGTGTTCAGGGTGCTCAAGGTCTTCCAGGCACAAGTGGAATTTCATTTGCTGGTGCAAGTGGTACATCTGGTGTTCAAGGTGCTACAGGCGCTCAAGGTGCTCAAGGTGCTGCAGGTTCAAGTGGAACCAGTGGTGTTCAAGGTGCACAAGGTTCTCCAGGCACAAGTGGAATCAGTATTCAAGGCGCACAGGGTGCTTCTGGCTCAAGTGGAAACAGTGGAACCAGTGGTGTTCAAGGCGCACAAGGTGGTGGAGGAGCCACAGGTGCACAAGGTGCTGCAGGTTCAAGTGGAACGAGCGGTGCTGTAGGCGCTCAAGGTGCTCCAGGCACAAGTGGAATTAGCATTCAAGGCGCACAAGGTGCTTCTGGCTCAAGTGGAAACAGTGGAACCAGTGGTGTTCAGGGCGCTCAAGGTGGTGGAGGAGCCACAGGCGCACAAGGTGCTGCAGGTTCAAGTGGAACGAGCGGTGCTGTAGGCGCTCAGGGTGCGGCTGGCACATCGGGTGTTAAGGGTGCAACAGGTGCACAAGGTGCTGCAGGTTCAAGTGGAACCAGTGGTGCTGTAGGCGCTCAAGGTGCACAAGGTGGTGGAGGAGCCACGGGCGCACAAGGTGCTGCAGGTTCAAGTGGAACCAGTGGTGCTGTGGGTGCACAAGGTGCTCAGGGTGGAACAGGTCTTCAAGGTGTTCAAGGCACACAAGGCGCACAAGGTGCTGCAGGTTCAAGTGGAACCAGTGGTGCTCAAGGTGCTCAAGGCGGTCAAGGCGGAACAGGTCTTCAAGGTGCACAGGGCGCACAAGGCGCACAAGGTGCTGCAGGTTCAAGTGGAACCAGTGGTGC
>JACCDP010718052.1_pt1 | contig 30408 bp, 38 predicted proteins | sample 7445841 | NCBI WGS metagenome assembly JACCDP01 (sample SAMN15323441, study PRJNA562643) | freshwater metagenome | isolation source: river surface water | place: USA:Blue River Watershed | collected 2017-08-17 | reverse complement strand
GCTTGAATACCGGCTCGGGAGCCCGATTGGAAAAAACGCTCAATTCCTTTGTGCCTGAAGCTTCGAATCATGGTGAATTGTAGCGTGTGGCGCTATGCGCTGCAAGACGGTTATGTTAGCTTGGCGGGCCAATAAATTCCGCATCAATAACTTGCTCCAGTCAGGATACATCGTTTTTTGGTGTGATCGGGGATTCGAATCCTTGTTTGGGATTCCGAGGCTCCAAAATTTGTAGGTGAGCCGGTAGAACTAAATCAACTAAGCAAAATAGCTTCTTGATCACGACGTATAACGAGCCCGGGTAATATTCTTCCACCTCCATAAACCCATCTGCGCAGCTCTTGGCTTGCCCCAGACCAATCCCTCTGGTTAACCCGCCGCCGTAGTGTGGACGTCTGGAGCCGCCCCGCCCCCAGATTGAACGTGAAGTCCACGATTGCCGCAAGCCGTCCTTCAGGCTCGGTGGCAAGCACCGGGCAGTAACGCAGTGTCGCGGCTAGTGCTGTTTGAAGATCATTGGAAAGGTAGATCACACCTTCAGCCTCGGTGATTGGCGGATGCTTTGGGTCGCAAAGATGGCCGTACCCAATTGTCCAGTAACCAGCCGGGCAGATGTACGGATACGCCCTACTAGGATCGTTCTTCGGAACCCGGCAAAACCCCTCAAAGCGCTTTGCAAGCACAATCGCTGCCTGCGGAACAGCAATCACGGGCGCACCCTATCAAACACGCGACCCAGAAACCAGAAATTCAGCACCCCAGCCCATAACGCCTGATCAGCATCCGTCCACGCGTTAAGGATAGCCACACCCCACGTCGCGCCGGCAGTGACTGCGGCTGCGAATGCCGCTGCCTTAGCTGTGCAGTAAAGTGCCATGAACCAGTAAGTGATCACGGGACGGACGCTGGTTGAGAGCGCATCAACCCACCTAACGCCCGTGGGCCGCCCTTGAGCAGCCACAGCCTCTTTTAGGGCCTCTATTGCGCCGGTATTCCATGCCGCATCAGCTGAGGCACCAATCTCGGCCATACGCTGGGCTCCGCGCAGCTTCTCGAATTCAAGGGCCTTATCCTGCATTGCCAGTTCGTGGCCACGCTCCCCTTTTCGGTCGACCCACTTCAAAATCTCAGGAGCCAAACGGAAAGCGCCACCCAACAAACCGCCAAGAAGCGTCTCGATCATTGGACGCCCCCGTAGAGTTTCAACTTAATACTTGCCCCCACAATCAGAGCAACCAGAATGCCGGTGGTCAGTAACTTAATTAGAGTCTGCCAAGCGGTTTGTCTGGCTTGCCGCCAAGCTTCGATGAGTCCTCGCAGATCCCGAATATCTTTCGCCGCATGGCCGTTCTCTAAACCTAATGCAGCTAGTGCACGCTCAGCCCCTTTTTCAGCTGCACGAATCAGTAGTTCATCTAGATCTTCAGGCCGAAGATTCAAAACGTCGGGATTGTCATAATCTGTTGCCATTCATTTCTCCAAAAAATAATGCCTACCAAGAAATTCCTTGGCAGGCATCAAAGAGGGATTACTGTGATATTGATTGTTGCTCGATAAATTTATAAATTTCCAAAAGATCGCCAGGTGCTCGGATCAAAGACGCCGGTGGCATAGTTCGGATCTGGTTCATTAAAAATCAGAATCACATCACCTGCTAATGCGACACGTTGATCGTTGCCCATATCTCCCATTTTTACTGTGCCATGATGAAGATGGCTTGGGAAAACCAGTAGCTGCGCTTCTTCAACAAGCATGATCGATTGATTAGCATTCAGTGCATTGCGTTCGAGGATCATTGAACGCTGCCGATTGGTGCCCTCTGAAAACGCGCCGTAATACGGCTCGTTAGGTGAAGCCTGAATTTGAAACGCGATCGCATCGGCTTCTTTAGGCATATTCATGTAGTAGACGAACGACAGGTGGCTAGTACCGTGTGCATGCGCAGGAGTCACGGTTCGGTTATCAGTAGCACTGATCCATGTTTTTACGATGTGGATATCGACACGTGATCGGTCATAAGCTAACTGATCGAGATAGCTTGCTATACACCGCGACACAAATTCAAAGAATGATCTAAATGCCTCATCGGTATGCAGGTATACCTTTCCTGAACTTTCGCCGGAAATTAGACCTTGACCACTTTCGTGCGTAATACAGTGCTCGGGAATTCGGTCAAAAAACACACGCTTGAACTCCTCGTGGCTGTCGCTTTTAAACATACCCACAGCAGTAGGGAACAAGTAATGAAGTGAGCAGTTCATCATTTTTTAAGAAGTAGGCAGCAAACTTACTAACTCAGAAAATCTAAGCCTGCGAAAGCTAAATGAAATACACGAGCGTAAATTACTACGAGACATTCGAACTGCATGAGGTTTAGAAACATTCAATAACCATGCCTCACCTTCTTTTGCGATGAATTTTCCTTGGGAAGTAAGAATTTTTGTTTCTTCATTAGCCTCAAAAAACTCTGTGGTTTCTTCTGCACAGTTAATGTAGACGTTGATTGCCGAACGTCTTCCAATATCAACGTGTGGTGGAACTGTTGAGCCTTGATGTGGCTTTTCCATTTTCATGTAAAAAACACCCGGTACTTCACGATCCAAGACTGCCCGCGGTAGCTGTGAAAGCAATTTATTTGCATAGGGCTCTGGGATTGCAAAGACATGGAGCGGTGTTGGAGGAGCAATTTCTTTTTCCCACAACGTATATTTGTAGCGCGCTCTATCCGGCACGTCTGCAACTTGGGCCATCTGCCATGAGGAGGCGTCGAAATCTGGCACCTCAAATTGAAGTGCAATTTGACTAAAATAATTCATGTTTTAATCAAACGTATTAAATGCGATCCCATGTCGAACTTGCCCCAGTCCCACCTATTCGGGTATTTATGGTGGTAAGCATGTCGCCATTCACATGTTGGCATTAGTAACTCCAACCACTGCATGTCACGAGGACCATGTCTCGAATGACTAATCGTTTGATGTACTGCGGTGAAGAAAAAATATAAAGCTATCGGTACAACATAACCAAACAAAGCAAAACTCGGCGAAATAAAGTAAAGCAAACCAAATATCAAGAAACAAAGCAATGCGCCGTACTCAAGCAGGAATACCTGAAACGGATCACGAGCAAGTCGAATCAGCACCCTTGATTTCATACCAGCAGGAACTCTATAACGTCTGACAAAGAAAAACTGCCAGCCTACGATATGAGAGTCTTTGTCTGTGTCAGAAAAATTATGATGAGTATGATGCGCGTGAACAAAAGCAATCGGACTTGCGTGAAAACTGAGAGTACCCACAAGGGCAAAAAAATACTGCCAGAATGTTGCGCATTCAAAGGCGCGGTGCGTGTAATACCGATGCAACCCAACAGATACAGAAATCTGTACAGCCATGTAAACAATAAAAGTTAGTGCCAACCAAAGTGACGACACATACCCGCTGAAAATAAGATAGATGGCATAAATAGCAGCAAACTCACTCGCAAGACAAGCTAGCGACGAGTTCCAAACATTTATTTTGAAAAACTGTTTCATGGAAAAATTAGACCGAAACAATCTTCGATTGCCGTAACTGATCGACTGGCACTTTTAAATTCAATTTGCCGAAGATCGCGGATAGTCGTGCTACCAATTTTTAATTGACCTTGGCAAAGAGAAAGCTTAGTACCTTGTGCAAGGGTAGTGCTCTGCCCCGCTTTAAGTGAAAACACTTGAAGATTATCAATCAGCAGAAATAATGGATTAGCAGGCTTGGGCTGCGGCACACAAAATACAGTCGAATCTTGTTTGAAATCTGCGCGCCAAACACCGGCTGTTTCTTTGATCAACGCATTGCAGAAGCCGGGTTCACGCACAGATATTTCTTGAGTATCTATGTTGACTTGATTTACTAAACCTTTTGTATATAACCAGCACGTTTCAAAAGGCACAGTCACATTTACAAGACCATCTGCATAAATCTCATCATTCAATACCTCATTCTTTAGTATTTGGTGCCTTATGATGATGTAGCCAAACGCAGGAAAAGCTTTTGTATCCATATTAAACCTCAATAATGGTTTGCTCGTTAATGGCTTCTCGCTCAGCCACATCATGCGCAGTCCTGATCTTCCAATAAGAACTCAGAACAGATTGATAGGCATCGAGGCTTTGTATTTTTTCGTTTCTTTCGATACGACCAGTTTTGAGATCCAAAATCTCTTGCTCTCCCCACGTGCCAAACCACTGCACAGCGTGCACATCAATCGCTATGCTTGTTATGTCGACGCCGACAAATCCCACGCCATCCACTGCGCAAAATTTATCTATCGGGATAATCGTCACTCTCATTGGTAAATTCATTCTGTAATCTCCAAGACGGATTGTTTAGCGGCCATTGCTAATAAAGCTTGCTGCGAACTTTCATTGGCTTTCACCATCTCATTCCGAAAGCTCTCTACAGCCGCACCAGTCGATCGTTGCTGCTGACTGTTTTCAATGAGCAAAACCGGAAGCCACACGACGGCGCAAGACCATTCATCGACTTCTTTCCCCGTATTGGGGTTGTGACCGCGCATCTGCGTAAACCAAGCGCATTGGAGTCCGATGCAATCTTTTTTCAAAAGAGGGCAATAATTTCCTGGCTTTATTTCCATGATCAGTTCTTGGTGGCGATAATGACGTCGACGTATTGAACGGCGAGATTGATTGAGTTGGCCGCAAAGGAGTGATTGTGCGATCCACCGCCCCCTGTCGCCGTTGTTGTGAGTCCCGAGGTACTAATGGTGGCACCGCCGCCGCCGCCAGCGCCAATGATGAGTGAGGTCACGCTGCCACCTCATCCACATCGATGCCAGCACTAATGACTGCAGAGCCCACGATCAACCTTCCATAACCAACTGGGACCGGATGACCTTGTGCGGTCGTGTTCACTGCACCATTGAAGCTGTAACTCGGTTTGTTCTCGGGCTGCTCAAATGGATCAGCTGCCTTAGGAGTGGGTGCGATCATTTGCGTGACTCCACCAAGTATCATCGCTGTACCGACAGAGTAAAGCGTGGACTGGGATAAGAACGCACCAGAAGCCGCCCAACCCATCGGGTTCCACCAGGCTACTGCAAGCAAGGCGACACCCAGAAGAATCTGTCCGAGCCCGTCGCCACCAGCACCCGAGATGACAGGTGTGATGGTGACGTTTTGCAGCCCAACCGGATCATGGAGACGGTCCATCGTTAAGGTATCGCGACCTACCAGAACCCGGTATCCCACGCCACGCTCGCCAGAGGCAACCAGCTCCCGCTCGAAGCTTGGAAAATTGGCCACCAGTGCACGAATGGCCTCAGCCGCCGATGTAATTGCCAGACGATGCCTGCGACCATAAGTTTTACCAAGCTCACCAAGAAGTATGACTGTGACCATAGCGAAGAATGTGGGTCGTAATTTTTTGCCAGTAGCCGCCATAAACATCACGACTGGAGAGTCGTCCCTGCAAATGATGCAGGATCAAGCCATCCCCCAAATACACAGCGGCATGGTTCGGCACGGGTGAGGCGACTTGCATTAAAAAACAGTCCCCCTCTTTAAGATCTTTAAAATCAATGTCGGTGAATCCGGCATTAGCGAAATTTTCTAAATACAAGTTCTTGCCGCGCTTCCACCATTCATCAAAGCGGTCAAAGTCCGGTAAGGTAATGCCTCGCTCCTGATGAAACCAGTCGCGCACCAGCGCATAACAATCTAAGACACCGTGAGACCATTGCCGGCCAACGAGTGGCGCGACATACCCAGAAGGTTCAATACGCGTCCACTCTTCACTTGGGATACCAACGATGTGCCAAGGCAGGCCACTGGCCTCACAGGCCACCCTATCGGCTTGACTGGGCAGAGCGGGTAAGCTCGGATGGCTGTGCACGACGCCTATGATTTCGCCTTCACTCTCAGCCGCTGCGTAATCTTCAGGATGAATGACAAATTGGTCGGTACCCACGCCGATATTGCGGCAACGAATATAAATCTCTCGCCCCTTACGAACGACTAAGAGTCCACAGGCTTCACGCGGATAAGCTTCGTGGGCGTGTTCTAACGCCAGCGTTTGGTTAGTAGCCAGCATTAGCGAAACAATCCCGCAGCCGGAAATCCACCAAACGGCAATTCGGCGTTTTGTCCGAAACGAGCCTGACAAGACGAGAGACGTTTGCCGCAGATGTCTTGCGAGTTGGCAGCGACTCTCTGGTCATTCGCATCGAAGTAGCTGGTGCCTGTGTAGCCACACTCGCTACTACGATAACGCCAAGGGCACACGTTTTGCACAATTTGCCGGCGCGGCAAATTCACACCTTCCAAATCAAACGATGCGGCAAGTTCAAATTCAATCACATCGCGTGTCTCACGTGATTTTCGGTCGATGTAGTAAATGTCATCCGCAAATTCAGCAGAAGCGTCTGATGTAGGGTTAACGCCGCCTGGGAAATTTACTGCATCCAGATATTTGGCAAGGGTGCGCTTACGTGTAATCTTTACGCCCACCATATCCTGATAGGTCAGCACTAAAGCGGTGATCGCACCAGTGACATTGGCTACCTTCAGCTTGGGTCTTGGAATCTGACCATTGCCGTTGAATTCAAACCCTTCAATTTGGATGGGAAAGGCTTCATAGACATTGCCTTGCCAAACGAGTCTCTGCTGTAGAGCATTTGTCCCGGCATGAAAATAAATCATACCCTGACCAAAGAGGGATAGATCCAGCACAAAGAGTTCAATAACAGCACTGGGCGCGAGTTGTTGAATCTCTCTGGCAATCAACTGATGTGTCATGACAGATCGAACACTTGTTTGAAGTTTGCCCGAATGGTTTCGATATTTGGTTCATCGATCGAGCGACTCCATTCCTCGCAGATAAATTTACCGGCTAGACCTGAAGGTGTTGTCCAGTCAAAAGGTCGAACTGCTCCATGTAACCGAAGGAAGGCATCAATAGCAGAAGCATTTGCAGTAGTTAGTGCCCGAAACTCTAACGTCCACACCTCTGGCTGCGTGTTGAGACCAAAGGCCAGTCGCTGCTCATACCCATCACCAAAGGCCACACGTCGAACGATGGGACGAATCGTGAGACTCGCACCAGTTGAGGCAATCCAAGTAAAGGTCGCCAATTACATCACTCGCCGAGAATCCAATAAACCACCCGCGCGCTTTTGTGCGAGTAGCTCTTGCCGAACGGCGCTGGCTATTGCGCGACCCAAGTCACGTCCACCTGCCTCATCGCCTCGGGCCGCAGTACCTGCCTCGGTCACATTGACCGAAATATTAAAAACATCACCACCAGCAGAGGCAGTCCCAGTGCCTCGCATAGTGACGGGAATCGATCGTCCATCAGGCAAAGGCACATAGGCTTCAGGCCTTGAGCCTTCACCAAAGAGCGCCAATTGCGGCGAGGTCGCCACACCCCCTGAGGCATAAGCACGAAGTGGAACGGGTCCATTGCCAGTCATGATGCCTCCGCCTGCGAAGGGGAACATCGAGCCTATGGCTTTAGCCAGAGGGCCAGTAATGGCACTTTGAATCTGTATGCGAATTAAATCCTGAATGATGGACAGCGCAAGGTTTTTGAAGCTGAGCTTGCCCGTCATTACAAACTGCGTCAGAGCATCAGTCATACCGTTGAAAGCACTACGGGTTGCATTCTCCATTTGACGTCCGACTTGGGAAGCTTCTTCCGCGACGTCTTTCAACGCCTTACCAATTCCAGCAGAAGGATCAGACAACTCACGAGCGCGCTGTGCAAGTTGCTCAGACGCTGTAGCTGCGCGCTGAGCTGCCTCAGCAATGCTTTTAAAGGAGTCAGCAAATTTTTCGTTACCCGGCGAAGCGGACGCAATAGCTTCTGCTTGTGCAGCCAACTTGGTTAGCTCCTCAGCACTTCGCTGCCGGGCCTGCGAGAGTAAGGTTAATGATGCGACTTCGGATATCGCGCGGGATTCGCGTTGCGTTTTTATCTGCTCTTCAATAGAGGCCAATTCCATCTGACCACGCTGCGCCTGCTCTTGCAAATCTTTGAGGGTTTCGCTTGGCTGACGAATTAAACGCTCTACATTTGACTGCTGTACATCGCGCTCTAACGTTGCACGCTTTTTAGCGATTTCAGATAATTTATCTTCGAACTTTAATCTATCCTGAACCGTCTTTGCATCTTTGCGAAGCGCAATTTCAAGCAGCATTTCCTGCTCAGCATACAGCGCACCTATTTTTTTAACGAAGTCTTCTTGTGCTGCGACTCGAGCCTGGCTAGCTTCTTTAAAGCTGATGTAGCCGGCGTTTTCATACAGGTCGATTAACCGCTGGCGGTCTTTTAAGATGCCAGACTCTTCATCGACTAAGCGTTGTAATTCTTTGACTTCGGACTCAATACCAGCCATCGACTGACTAGCATTGATAGACGACGATTTGAAGAAGTTTTCTAGATTAGATTGAGAAGCTTGACGCTCAAGATTCGAGCGTTTCGACGCAATTTCACTGAGCTTATCCTGAAGCTTTAATTTTTCCTGAACTGTTTTTGCATTAATCTGCAAACTCTTTTTGACCAACGCTTCTTCTTGATCGTAAATCGAGCGTATCTTGGACAGATACTCCTCTTCAGCGTTGGCACGCGCTGTTGTCGCTTCTTCTATGCTGATCAGTCCAGCGTTTTGATAACTATCGATGATCCGTTGACGGTCGCGCAGCAAGTTGCTTTCTTCGCCGACTGCTCTGTCTAGTGAGCGAATCTGATTTTCCATCGCAGATAAAGCATTAGTCGAATTCGCGCTTGACGCTGTGTTGTAATTTAAACGCTTACGTGAAGAATCTTGCGCATGAGATGCACCACCTAAACCTTTGCGAATATCTGCAAAACGCTTTTCAATTGAATCAGCGAGTAACGGCATCTCCCAAAGATCTGTGTAGTTCTGGTTCGCCTGACGAACTATCTCATTACGCTTAGTGAGCGCCTCTTGCAACTTGGCGCGATTCTTTTCCGAAAAAGGATTGAGTCCTTCACCACCGGCTAAAAAGGTGCCTGCCAATTCAACATCGGCCCAGACAGCTTGGAAGCTTCCAACTACTGCCTGAATCGACTTGGCAATGGCACGCAAAGCATCGATGACAACTGCAAGTGCATACGCAGTGTTCTCAGCCCAGGTAGTGATTGCTTTATCTTGCTGAAGTTTTTTCATCCCTTCAACTGCGTCATCCGTTCCCAGTAATACTTTGCGAAGTTCTTCGCCTAAAACCGTCATAGCGGGAATGGATGACGTAACGATCGTTTGCGCGATAAAGCTGTACTCCGCTCTCATACGAGCGAGTGCTTTGACTGCATGCTCTGCAGATAACACTTGTTCAGCTGAGAGCCGTATATTCAGATCTTGGTTGTCCGCCAAATCTTTCAGAAATGGCAGCATGCCAGCACCAGACTTGCCAAATAATTCCATCGCAATGGCAGTCTTTCCCGCACCATCTTCGAATTGCGCAAGTTTTAGCGCAATATCGTTTAAGACTATGGCCGGATCGCGCAAATTTCCTGCTGCATCTTTCGCGTCTACCCCCAGAAACTGCAGTGCCTTGGTAGCCCCTGCCGTCTCATCGTCAACCCCTGCCATGCCCTTGGCAAGTTTCGTCAAACTCCCACCAATGTTTTCAAGCGTGGTGTGCGAAATGGTGGCCACTGCCTGAAATCCAGACAACGCTTCAACACTTGCGCCGCTTTGCTCGGACAGCCCTTGTAATGCAGCAGCTGCCTCGATGGTTTGAAGAACAAATTCCTTGATTGCAGTAACCGATGTCACACCTACTGCAATAGCGAAGGCTGACTTGGCTACATTGGCGACACTTTGCAATGAAGCTTTCATCTCATTGGCGTGCTTATCCAACAGGCGCGCACTTTTCCCCAGATCTGCCTGAAACTCAGCGGTTTCGGCCGCGAGTTTGACGACAAGGGAGCCAATATCAGCCATGCTTTTTTAACTTATGGGCAAACATTGCCTTGAATTGCGCAATGTGTTGCTGGGATTGATCGGATTGGGTCTGCTTTTTAATGAACGGCATGAAATCGTCTGGGGTGAAAGGACGGGAATGTGATGAGCGGTGTGCGTTAGCAAAAGTGGCCGCAATTAAGCCGCCTCTGAAATCTGCACGAAACTCTCCAAAGGGCTCCAACTCATAAAAGGCCATCCATTCAGTGAGCTCATCCGAGCCAATTTTTTGCAGTAGTTCTCGTACTGTCATCCCTAAGGCTAGCGCCAGCCGAAATACAAATCGACGACTGTGCTGAGCCTCTAGACTTTTTTTGCGGTATCAACCGCGTCAGTACCGATGCCGTTGATGCGTTGCGCGATGGTGAACACTCTATCTAGGGCTTTGGCACTTTTATTACCTAGCGCTGCCACTTCAGCATCGGTAAAAAGGCGCACGCCATCAGCGTCACAGAGCGTGAGCGACACTAAGCGGGCCCTCACGTTTTCCATACGACCCTCTTTGCCGATCAGGCTTGCCTCAAACGCGTCCCGGTCTGCTCCAGTCATGGTACGAACCATCACATCGCCACCCCACTCGGGAATAGTGAGGCACTCCAGTGGAAGATCATTGGCAGCGAGAATATTTTCTTTGTTAAGCAGATTCATGTTCTTACGCCTCCGTGATATCGCCATCGATCTCAATCGTCACCGACGCTTCAACGACAGCATCCACACCACCTTGAACGCTGAACTGGGTGACATACCCGTAAAACGTCCAAACAGTAGGGATGGTGTCCGTAAAAGTAATGCGAAACTGCTGTCGTGTTCGGTTAGCACGATCGGACCGCAACCCATCGTGGACTGCATTGTCTGGATCAAAATGTAAGGACAAGGAAAGTGAGCCCTCGTCTCTCAGTCCCATACGCTTTTCTTTTGCCGTTGAGGACAGGTTTGTCACATCAATGACTTGTGCCTGTCCACCCGGGCCTTGAAAGGAAACGACGTTCGGAATCGTCTCAAAAGCAGTAGTGCCCATTCGGGCAATCGTGATGCCTTGAGCAATGATGGCTGTACTTGACATGAATATTCTCCTATCGATGAATTGGCTTATTAGGCCTAAATTTGAAACAGTTAATGGAGGTAGGTATAGTCAACAGTGATTCGGTAAACACGTGCTTCTTCATCAAATCCAATATTGACCATTCGTACATCTGAGACCGTATCGATTGCCGCCATCACGGATCCCAACACTTCATCCTGAAGTTGATTGGCAGCTTGTAATGTCTTGGCATACGCATCAACTTGCATGCGTATTCGCACAACACCATGCAGACCATTAATGCCAATGACTTGTTCAGTAGCCACTGGGGTATAGACGATGCAGGGAAAGACGGTCTCACCTGGTGCGATTAATGCAAACACTCTGGTTTGCGCCAGGTGCTTGATCGCTTGATAAAATTCTTGCATTAAATTTTTGCGAGCTTCTTCGCTTCGACTTCTATTCTTTCAGCCAGTCGCGTCGTAATCGCAGTCACCGCTTCTTGCCGTTTATTTTCGAGCGCTGGGCGCAAAAAAGGACGGGCGGCCATCTTGGTCGTACCGAACTCAATGAAGCGCCAGTACCAGGCATCCTGTGAAAGGTTTTTCTTTTTTCCTTGCAGGCGATACTTCTTTCCGTGACGAACCGTGACAAAGAATGTCTGACGGGTCAGGCTCGATAGCTCAGGAATATGCTTCATGATGACGGAACGCTTCAAGGTACCGGGTGGTGGCTGATTGGGAATAGCTTCAGCGGCTTTCGGTGCGCGAGATTTAGCCTCATCACGTACCACCTTCGCGCCGACATACACGGCATTACGAAGTCCATTTTTTGCTACACGCGCGGGTAACTGGTTTAATAGTTTCACTAACTCTGCCGCACCCTTTACCTGCATGCGTTCAAACTTAGCCATCATCGATTCCTTCTGATGCATAGAGAGTTACGATAACTTTTTTTTCATCCTCGTTAATACCACCGTGTATTTTGAATATCCGACTTCTGTACATCGCTCGGTAATTCGACAGATCCCGCAAGTCAGAAAAAAGAGGCAGATAACGCACCGTTATTTCATGCGTGATTTCTGTCGAAATACGTTGCGCAACAATGAGATTGCGTGCAGAGATCGGGGTGATGCTGGCCCATACGGTTTTGACCGGCAGCCAAGTGCGCGATGGCGCACCGAGCGCATCGACGGTAGTCGTTGCGCGTTGTAAAGCAAGTCGATGAATCAACTGGCCAGCGGACATCACTGTCATACCCAAGCAACTCGGTAAGGGTCAAGCAAGCCGTCCACAAACGGTAAAGGATCGATACGACCACGCATTAAGACCGACATCTCTTCCCGATGCGCATAGAGACTGCCAACTCGCAGCTTGATCCAACTCTTAATGCCCGCAGGAACCGCCGCTGCGGTGCCATATCCAGCATCGAACATCACGGTGACCGAACCAATCTGCGGCAAGGTTGGTGGCCACGTCTTACCGAACACAGGCGTGATACGCGCTGGCTCACAAGCTGCATCCACAACATAATCAGCTGGGGATAACGTTTGAATGCTCCCATTCATGTCGAGATACTGGATACCCACGACAGACTGAACCGGGCACTTTGAAACCACAATTGCGTGGCTAGGAAAACTAAATGATGCGGCTTGGTGAACGCCCATCATTGCGGACCCAGGAAAAGCATCCAGCACGAGCTTCCATCGTGCAGTGATCATCTGCCTTCCGGTAAGGGTCTCTGCTGCCTGGCGAGCCGCAATGATGAGTGTGCTGATGAGCGCATCGTCATCGTCACCATCCACCCGCAAGTGGAGCTTGGCTTCGGCAAGCGACACCGGCTCCTCTGAGGGTGGTGTGACGATTTGCATTGCCATCGCTTAGACGATCTGCACCACTGCTGACTGATTAGCGGTGTCTGCTGGTAGAACTCGTGGAGTAATTCCAAGAATCTGTGCAGAAGTTAAACTCGCAGCAACACCCACAGTCAATGACAGCCGAACAAAGCCAAATCCGTTGGCAATATCTAGCTCCTCCGGTTTCAGGTTGATTAGCACCTGCTTGTTGTCACCGGTTGCTTTGACAATCTGAGTAATTACCTTTCCAGAAATATCTTTAGCACCTGCACCCGTTGCATCACTTGCTTGCTGAAGTTTGGCATCGACAGTAGCTCCCGTCCCAAGCACTCCAGTCTGAATGACAGCTAACAGGCTGTGATGATTGCCTGATGAAATCCATCCGGTAGAGACCGTGCCAGCTGCCTGGCTTGAAGGATCCAGCGAAGCGAGGATCGCGACTAATTCGCTACCCTTTGCATTTGGAAACATAGTTATTCTCCTTGAGTCTTGGGGCGATCAACGCGCACCCAGTTGAATAAACGGGGACATCGATGCAGTACCCTTGGCAGGTGAAATAGGTGCAGCGAGCTTTGACTGCCCGTCCATGCGGAAGGTAGTTCGGAATGCCGTCAGATCTGCATCGAAATAAAGATGCATCGAAGTTGCTGTCTGCATGCCGCCAGCCTTGGTGATCGTTTGGTAATAAGACAGATCAACCAACAGCACATCGCCTTGACTGGAGAATGAATTTGCATGCTGGGAAACGAACACTGGGCGTCCCAGAAGCGTTCCATATGGCGAGACTTGGATACCACCTACATTCAGACCATTAGGCAGATAAATCGGATAATTACCGAGGGTCAGAGTAAATAGCGCCGGCAACACATCGTTATTGATGATCCACACCGACTTAGCAAAACTGCCAGTTGGCAATCGTGAAATCATCTTCGCAAGGTTTTGCGGTAGCAAAGTCTGAGTTACCTGCCCCGACTCCTTAGCAACGGTGACGGTGGCACCTGCAGTCAGCGCTCCAACTGGTACGCCATTACCAGATCCGAACAGAATAGATTCGTTGGTTTTCCATCGAATTGAATCCGCGACTTTCTCTGGAAGATAGCTAGTGAGTGCATTAGCGTCATCAAGTAGCTCATCAGTGGTGGGTACCAGTGCCATGAGTTTTTTGAGACGTAGGGTAGAAAGTCCGAGTACCGGTTTGGTCGCACTAGCTGAAGAAGCCTCTCCTTGCCAATAAGCCCGAATACCATTCGTTCCCCATGGGGTCGTCTCATCCTTGGGAAAAGCCATGCTATTACCACTGATCTCGACATTGTCGGTAAGCGGAAGCAGCGAATCCTCGCCCAAAGACAACCGGAATATTTGCTGCGAGAACTCTGGCGGCACCAGGAAACCACCGTCCTGACCTGAAGCTTCATTACCATACGCAGCAGGTGCAGCGGCCCCACGTCCACCGCCAATAAGCAATCGATCATCTACAGACTTGCCGGGCTTTTCAGCCTGAAAAACTGCCTGCATAAATTCTCCGACCGTCTTGAAACCATGTTTTGGATCGGCTTCTCGGTTGTCGGTGACGGTGATGAAATTATTTGTTGATGCTCCAGCCGTCATTGCCATCTGTGCTTCTTCGGCAATTAGTGCGGACTCTCGATCAATAGCTGACGAAGTTGCATCGATTCGGTGTTTCATCGCATCAAAGGCTGCCGATTCGTCATCATTCATGTCACGATTTTCAGCCGCTGCATGATCAGTGAGTGCACGTGCTTCTTTGATGAGACCAGCTTTGCGAGCCTGTAGCTCGCGGAGTTGCTTACTCATGTAGATTCTCCAAAAATAAAAAAAATCCGTCTGACACCTTTTGGTGTGACGGATTAAATTGATAAAACGGGTAGTGACCTACGGGTCATTCGTTGATTCGGTATGGCTCTACGGAGCCACACCTGTATTGCATTACATTAGTGCTAGGAACTCTCTTGCTTGTCTAATTCGCGAAGCTCCGGGTTTGATCGTTTGCTTTGCATCACGACGCATTTTTTTAAGAACATCGTCAAGCGTCGCAACACCATCAACCATGTTCTGTGCCAATGCGGATTCGGCTCCAATTACACGCCCTTGCCCCATGCTGTCACGCACCTGATTAATCGAGACACCTCGACCACGAGCGACGGCTTTTGTGAATGCGGCGTAGTAGTCATCTACACGAGATTGCATGAAAGACTGAGCATCTGCATCAATCGGGCTGTAGGGATTGCCCTCTACTTTGAATTTTCCTGCTGAAATCAAGGTCGTTTTGACACCAGCTTTTTCAAGCGCCTGACTGTAATCTTGATGCGCCTGCCATACGCCAATGGAGCCAACCTCACCACCCGGTGTAACGTAGAACTCAGATGCTGCGCACCCTATCCAGTACGCAGCCGAGGCCGCTAATGAATTCGCCAAGGCGACAACGGATTTTTGTGATCGCGCACTTTGAATCTCGTTAGCCAATTCGGACACACCGTAAACGCTGCCGCCCGGGCTATCTATGTCAATTAGTATCTGACTCACTGAGTCATCGGCCAATAATTGACGAAGCGCACTGGAAAACTGCTGGGTACTCGTGCTGCCGGGCCCTGATACGTCTTCAACCATATTGCCACGCTGAGTTATCACACCATACAGAGGAAGCACTGCAATACCCCCTGCCGACTGAGCTACCGCTGACTGGCGTCTGGTTTCACGTGCTACCCGATCGGATTGAATGCTGCTAAGACTGTCTGCTTCGGCTGAAATACCGGAAGACCAACGCGTGACAACACCCGCTAAGGCAGTCAGTCTCTCTGGCATGAGTGCCCAAGGGGTCGCCAGAAACTCAGCAACAAGTAATTGATGGTTCATGGATTCATTCCTAAATGTGTCAGTGAATTGCGCAAGTCGGCTTCTGCTAACTGTTGCCCGTGTTGTTCTCCGGCCCATCGCTCGGCTGATGAAATTGGAACTGCAAAGGTTTCGGCAATCAAAGCAATGTCCTTTTCATCGATTACGCCTGAGCGGCTGATACGTCGTGCCCATCGTTCTGCAGCGCAAGCAATTACTGCATGAAATCGAGTACTGGCCTGATCGTCCATCGGCTCTGGCAGGTCCGGAGTCATGTTCAAAGATTCTTCATCGCTACCGGCCTCCTCAGCGTCTCCTTCCTCAACCATGTTTAGCGGTCGCAGTGGCTCATCAAGACCATCTAGCGGATTCAAGTTCTCAGCAACACGTGCTTCGTTTCTCGTAAGCCAACCATTCTGGATGCCACTTTGGTAGTACGCTGAGCGACTTGCAGCGTCTCCACGCATCAGGTTGGCAAAGTCGAACTCAACTTCAAGATCATCACTCTCAAGCAGAAGCTCTGAGCCAATCGATGCTTCCCATCGCTCGGCCCATGGCGTCATCGTATGCATTACGAATTCGAGTGATTGCTGTTCAATATTTGAAAAAGTCGCACGATCAAGATCGGCGATCATATGGGGTGGGACACGAAATAGACGGGCAATATCTGTAATTTGGAATTTGCGAAGCTCAAGAAATTGCGCGTCCTTGTTGGTGACACCCACCTCATGAAACTTCATACCGTTTTCAAGTACCAGCACCTTGCCTCGATTGGAACCTGACTGCGCTGACTGGTATGACTCACGGAATATCTTCTTGGCTTCTGCATCCTTAAACGAACCAGGAAACTCGATCCAGCCACCAGTGGGCTTTGCATCGTTAGCAAAGAAACGCGCACCATACTCTTGGGCTGACAATGCCATTCCCAGACTCTCGCGGGCCAGCTCAATTGGGCTCATACCCACCAATCCATCAGATGAAAGACCGCGCAGATGCCACACGTCCCCACGCGGAAGGATCGTTTCTTCACCAAACCGGTCTGAAACACGATAGCGAAATTCACCGGAGCGCAGCAATTCGATTCGAACGCGGTCTGGATGAATCGGCACTAACTCGATTACTTCACCGCGAGGGTTGGTAATAATCTGGTTGTAAGCGTTACCTCTGAGTACAAGGTGACCTTGCAGCATCTCCCGCCATTCGAAAGGATTCTGGTGTCGGTTAGGACGGCGACAAAGTAAAGGATGCAACCAGTGATCTGTCACCCGATCTTTGCCGCCGTCTGGACGTTTTCGATAAAGAACGATCGGCAGAGACGCCATCGTTTCTGAAAGAATTCGTACGCAGGCATAAACTGCAGACAAACGCAGCGAGGCGTCTGGCGATACTCTTAGACCCGAAACAGATCTCGCGGCCACCGGCTCAAACCAGAAATCTCCCCACGCAGAACGATCATCTCCAGATGCTCGAAAGCGTTCAAAAAAACTTAAAAATCCCATCCGATCAGAGCAGCATCAGTTCGTATTCGGATCCCAGCACCACATTCTCTCCGGGTTTGATTGCCCGAGAGAGAGCCATAATGAGTGCCACAATGCCGTCGATCTTGTTTTCTGCTCTCTCCTTACGTGGGTAGATATTGTCTTTAACGTCCAGATGGGCGACCACATTACTGGCCATCCAGGTCAGTACTGGGTCACCGTCATGAGATAGTTTCTTTTGCAGTACCAGAGCCTCGAGTGTTTTCATCGGCTCGCTAAAATTGAGTACCGTCGGACGAACCTCGATCATTGGCAAACCTTCTGCCAACATCCGAGTTGAAAGTTGCGTTGCTTGGAACGGATCAAACGCGACAGCCTGGACAGCAAAGCGCGATGCCATCTCAAGCAGGTCTGCTTCAATCCAACTAAAGTCGATGACATTGCCCGGAGTCACAGTCAGCCGTCCGGTTCGCATCCATCCTTCATACTGGCTATTTCCCGAAGCGCTTACCGTATCCTCCGGCAGGTAGTACTTGCCAAAGACTACGTAGGCATCGGCAAGCTCAGGATGCGGAAACATGATCAACAGCGCGGCAATGTCTGTCTTGCTGGCCAGATCTAATCCGATCCAGCATGGCTGCCCTGTGTATGCCTCAATGTCGAGTGTCGTATCGCCACACGCATCCCACGCACGCATGTCCATCCATGCAGTGTCTGCATTGACCCATTCGTTGAGATGCTTCGTCTTAAAATTATTAACCGCGCTGGGCAACTGCATGGCCTTAGCTTGCAGCGGTAGTAGTACCTCCGAGCGCACTGATATGCCCCAGTTCGGGTTAGCTTTAATGAGTGCCGACTCACTCGTCCAGTCGTCGTTATCATCTAGTCCGTAGATGATGCCGAACTGCGTGTCGTCTTCGAAAACCCCATCAAGCAACTTCGTTACAAAAGTTCGAACCTCATAGCAAATACCTGCTCGATTACTGCCGGCGGTCGTAATTACCCACAACAGCGAATTGTCTCGCTTACCGGTGCCGGTCTCGACAACGTCGTAGACAGTGCGTGTTTTGTGGGCGTGTAACTCGTCAATGCAACCGAAGTGAATGTTCAGACCGTCAAGAGTCGAACCCTCAGCAGAGAGTGCTTCAAATTTTGAGCCTGATGCCAACACGTGCATGTTGTGCGCACCGACCTCTACAGAAAAACGACGTCGAAATCCCGGACTTCGCCGTGCCATTGTTTGTGCATCACCAAAAACAATCCGCGCTTGATCTCGTGTAGTTGCAAGCGAATAGACTTCAGCGCCTCCTTCTTGATCAGCTGTCAGCATGTAAAGCGCCAACGCCGAAGACAACGTTGATTTAGCATTCCCGCGTGGCACCTCAATGTAAGATCGCCGAAAGCGGCGCTTACCGTCGGGCTTAACCCATCCAAACACCGTGGTCAGTATGAATGCCTGCCAAGGTTCCAATTGAATGGGTTCGCCCGCTAATGGACCTTTGACGTGCGGTAACCTCTCAATAAATCCACACAGGTTATCTGCTGGGTAGAAGCTGCGTCCGTCCTTGTCGATCAACTTCGGATTAAAGAAATATGGGCTCGATTTATTCTTGAATTTGGCTAAATCATTAAGCTGGCGTTGGCATGCTCGCTGCACCCAACGACAGGCCAAAATTTCTCCAGCGACGATCTGCTCAGCATAGCGCTTAGCGATCACCACATAGTCTGTTGGCTGCATCAACCAGCGATATCCGCCCAAGGATCGAACTCATTTTCTGCAGACTCAATCGGCAGAGAGACTCGAGAGCGCGACGCAGGTGTAAATCCCATTTCGGTCGCTGCCTTAGTCATGATCTGCGCTTGCTTATTTGCGATGGCAAGATAAGGTGACTGCATCGGCACACCGGTATTCGGTGCTTTGACCAAGAGACCAGTCTTTGCAATTCCAGCCTGAGCCTTGCGATACAAGTCTGCCGCACAGGCCCAGACTTCAAGTACGGACATATCAAGTTTTTTGAGTAAGTTTGGCGGTGCACACTCAAGCGCATATCGCCAAGCTGCTTTTGCCCCTTCGGGCATGTAATCAGGTGGCTCTACTAGGTCACCTTGCGGCTTAGGCTCACGAAGATTGACTCGGCACTTTTGCAAAGTACCTTTGATTTGCTTAACTTTAGTCGGTAGCGGTTTTCTGCCTGCCATTGATACCCCATTAAAACGGGGTGAACGTACCCCGTTATTTTTTTAGCTTGGCCAATACAATTGCCATAGGGTTAAGCCCCCCCCTATTTCAATTTGCACGCACAAAAATTTGGGCAGGCGCGCGCATCGCAGCCGCCCAAGCGTAGAGATTTACCCCCCCTAGGGGGTTGACCGCCTGCCTGCAGTCTCTCTGGCAGTCTTGCGGTTGTGGCAAGAGACGCAGAGAGGCTGCAGGTTAGCTTGATCAAAGCGGGCACCACCATCTTTGATGGGTACGATGTGGTCAACGACATTGGCTGCAAACAAGCGCCCTGCCGCCTTACAAAGGGCACACAGAGGCTGTTCACGCAACAACGCCGCACGTACTGCCCGCCAGCTACGAGACTGATAAAAGCTCAGCTCCGAGTCAAAGGATCGCCTAGCACGCCCATAGTCACGATGCACTGCGACACGGTGTGCTGGGCAATATCCCGGCCTACCCAATACCGCACTACAGCCTGGGTATCGGCATGGAGTGGGCGCACTCATTGGCATGTGGGCAATCAATCAAGAAATAAGCAACACACTTGGGAATTTGACTTGGCTTTCTTCGGTATTAGAGCGTTCATACAAACGCCATCAACCCACCCGAAAGGAAATCATCATGATCATTAAACTTACAGCTACTCAGCAAACGATCCTTAATCATGCACATCAACATACCGCTGGCAGAATCGAGTGGTTCCCCGAAACGCTAAAAGGTGGAGCGAAAGCGAAGACCATTGAGAGCATGTTGAAAGCCGGTTTGATTTCACAAAAAAAGCGCACCACTGTCATGACCAAAGTGGCCTACGTCGCCCTTGGTATCGAGCCCCCACTAAAAGAACTCAAAGAACCTGCTCAGATAAAAACTAGGGAAAACAGTAAACAGGCTCAGGTGATTGCTCTCTTAAAGCGACCCGAAGGTGCCACGATCACTCAACTCTGCGAAACAACCGGCTGGCAACAACACACAGTGCGTGGTGCCTTCGCAGGGTCGTTAAAGAAAAAACTCGGCCTCACTATCATCTCCAGTAAAGATGAAAATGCTGCGCGTGTTTATCGCATCGCTTCAGATTAAATTGGCTCGTCAGCGAGTGCTTCATCCAGCACCGGCACATTAGCCTTTTGTGCTTTTTGGCCGGTGTATTCTTCCCAGCGCTTCACAATCACATCAACGTATTTAGGATCGAGTTCGATCAGTCGAGCGCGACGTCCTGTTTTTTCACACGCTATTAACGTGGTACCAGAGCCACCGAACGGATCAAGAACCAAATCACGTGTTTTGCTGCTGTTGCGAACTGCACGCTCAACCAGTTCTACCGGCTTCATCGTCGGGTGCAAGTCATTCTTTGCAGGCTTCTTGATGTTCCATACATCGCCTTGGTCGCGAGCACCGCACCAGTAGTGTTCGGCACCATCTCGCCATCCGTAGAGAATGGGCTCGTATTGACGTTGGTAGTCTGCGCGTCCCAGCGTGAAAGTATTCTTAGCCCAAATGATAAAGGTGGACCATTTGCCACCTGCTGCGCGAAAGGCAGCTTGCAAAGTGTCCAACTCCGATGAACTCATCGCGATATAAATAGCACCTTTGGTATGAGTCAGAATATTGTCACAAGCATCGAACAGAAAGCTTCCGAACCCTTCACCCAGGTTGTCGTTCATGATCGGTCGGTTCTTACCAAGCAGTTTTTCTTTGGCTGTGTTGGCGTAATTGACGTTGTAGGGTGGATCAGTGAAGGTCATATCTACCAACTCTTCACCAAGCAAAACTTTGTAGTCTTCGGCCTTGGTGGCGTCGCCACACAAGAGCTTGTGCTGCCCCAAAATCCAAATGTCACCGGTTTTTGAAATCGGATTTTCTGTCACCTCTGGGACTGCGTCATCATCAGTCAGACCATCCTTGGTCGACTCTTCACCTGCAATCAATGCTTCCCATTCTTCGGTAGAAAAACCGGTGAGGCCCAAATCGAATCCAGCATCTTTCAACTCGGATAATTCGATTCCAAGAAGCTCATCTTCCCAAGATGCGTTTTCGCCGATCTTGTTGTCTGCTAGGATCAATGCGCGTCGCTGGGTGTCTGTTAGGTGTTCCATTGGAACCACAGGCACTTCAGGCATCCCGAGCTTTCGCGCAGCGAGCAATCGACCATGGCCTGCAATAACGTTGTTCTGCCCATCAATCAAAATCGGCGCTCCCCATCCAAACTCGCGAATACTCGCCGCAATTTGAGCCACTTGTGCTTCAGAGTGCTGCTTAGCGTTTCGCGCATAGGGAATCAGCGCGTCAACCGCGCGGTATTCAAGTTTGAGTGAGTTCATCAGAGATAAAAATGAAAAACCCGCCTTGGTATCGCGGGCGGGTTTGAAGGGCTAAAAGCAAAACGCCCACCGAGGTAACTGGGTGGGCGCATCTTTACTGATTAGCTTAATCGTATCCGATCGATATATACCGGTCAAGCACATTTAACGCGAATATCCATAGTAAACAGCAAGCACTCCCAGAGCAGCAACCAAGATACCTTTTGCCTCGTACTGATTGAGCGAACGACCATTCCAACCTTCCAGTACCGACCACTCTTTGACACTTCGACCCATTCCGGCTACATGCCAAACAGCACACCCTCCTGGGCTGTTGATACCCCCCACCGCATCCAGAGCCTGATGTAGTCTTTTCCTCGCGAAAGCCATGCGCTCGGTCATGCTGTCGCGCCACTGGCCACCTGGAATACGATCAAGCGCCGGCGGGCCTGCTGGGTGCAACTGGGCAAATACGAAGGTCCGATTAAAGTCTTGCCCAGCATCGTGCATCTGAGACGTGATGGATCCATTGCGTAGCATGATGCCCAGCGTGTCCACACACCTGAAATGCTCGGTTCGATAAGTGGTGCCCTCCTCTCCCAAACTATTCCACTCTGCCACTCGGCCACCGGACAGTTGCACATGTTCTCCATGCTCAAGAGGCTTGCTAACCGACTTTTTAGCCATGACTGCCTCCTTCCACCAGTTGTTGTGACAGTCCCCATTGCAGAACAGCGAGCGCATCTGCTTCGTTATCGTCGCTCGTTGCGAACCCCTTTGCTCGCATGGCAGCAAGAACCTCAGCTTTGCTGGCGTTGCCCTTGCCCGTCACATGGCGTTTGATGGTTCCAACAGGTACGCCTTGGTAAGGAATTTGGTGATGCTCACACCAAGCGGTCAGTGTTGCCAGCAAACCGCCATAGACGTGCGCCGCATCGACGCCAAGGTGTCGGCGCACCTCTTCGAAATAAACGGCACCAAAGCCTGCTGAGTCAGCCGGAGAGACTGTTGCGACCAACACTTCATCAAGCCAACGCCGAAAGCGTAGGTAGCGCATACCACCGCCCTCAAAGCGCTGACATTTAAAGCTTACAAATCCATGCGTGATGACCTTGTCTGGTAGGCGAAGCGCCCAGCCGGTGGTAGTGCCTAGATCCAGAGCAAGAATTGCGCGATGCGCAGGGCTCGGGTAGAAAATCATCGGGAGTCCTCCAAGAGTGCGAACAAGCGTTTTTACAAACTTGCTCTTGCGACTTGGAGGAGCAAACACCGCCGGATCAGGGCGTGTGCGGCTCTTTCATGTCCGATCAAATTTCGGTTATCGGGCGGGTGAAGCTGTCTCTGAGAGTTTCTTCATTACTTCATGTTTCAACCTTAGATTGGTTGATAAGAGTAAGTAGATATTTCAATATTTATTTAATTCAATCTAGTTCTCCTTCTCTTTCTTTCCATGGCTTTGCGCGAGAGTCTCTAGGACCCCATTTTTTTGTATATCTAATGGGGTCTTTGAAATATGAAAAAAGTGAAGAATCTGGCCATGGCAGAGCAACTATTTGATTCATATAGCTTTTAGCATTTGCGTTGGTCTGCCCTTATTTTGAAACGTCGTGGCCTCAATCAGCCCGGCCTCGTTCAAGGTGCGTAAAACACCATCACGCTGCCGATGATCCATGAACTGAGTACGGCGTGTGAACTCACTTTTGGTCATCCCAGCCTTGCCCGCATCACGCAGAATCTGCATCGCGCGCTTGTGATGTGACTCGACCTGGTTTTCCGAGACACGTGCTGACGCTTCCCGAATAGTCAACTCTGCGCAGTGACGCGACAGCTTGATTCCCCACTCGGCATCATGATCTTCGATCTGCGGATCAACTGGATCTCGGGATACGGCCCGAATCATCGCCAGCTTGGTCGCGTTCTCTTCAATACGAGCCAGAATGGATGAGTAGCCTGTCCCTCGGGATGTGCGCAAGCGGCCAACCAATTCCTGATCCAGTTGCCGAAACGTTTCCCGCGCCTGCTGCGTCATCGACACCACTCGCGGATCAATTAGCACTTCATCAATCGCGCCCACATCAGTCAGATTACCGTTGAGCTTACCGCCCCCTTGATGAATAAGAATCAGTTTGTCGATCAAATCCTGTGGCGGATCGATCACACCGAATGCTTCATTACTATCTGGAAAATCATCCTCACTTTCCATGATCAGGAACCGCGCAAGCGATCCGTCTGCAACATTAGAAGCCTGCAGCGCCTGCCAGAAGTGCAGCGGCGTGGTGGTGCCATAGATACAAGCGCAGGGCTGATGGATAGCCCGATGAGCATTGTTGTGTTGAGTGCTGGCGTATTCCACACCGAAATACGTTGTCCCTGATGTGGTGTAGAGCTCAGTCATCAAATCCAGAATCTCACACACATAACGTGGTGATCGTTTTCGATCGGCTGCAGCTGACAAAAACATCCCAAACTCGTCAAGCTGAAACAGTATCGCCGGCTGTCTTTGTATGGCCGTCAAAAGGCCCGAGCCAGAAGCAATCTTGTTACCCCCGAGATACTGCAAAAGATTAGCCTTGCGGAATAACTCGTTGATCACAACGCGACTGTGATTTTTCCCCGCACCACTCTCAGCAATGCCAACCACGTAAAGATTCGATCGGATGTTGCTCTCGGTTCGGTACTTGCGTCCCATAAGCGCGCCGATGGCGCAAAGACTTGCTCCCAACGCCAGAACAGGCTGGGGACGCTTTGCAGTGGCTGCCATCAACGCCATCAAGTCTGCAATTACACCACCGACCTGATCCCAACCAGCAGGCATAGGTTTAGGCGGCGGCAATGCAACTGCTGCAGGCTCGAGGACGATTGGATCATTTGCTTGCAACGCATTGAGCATCTCGCGCGCTGGGTGATGTCCATTCATAACAATTTCGCCGTTAAGCTGTATGTCTGAAGAGGGCAACCAGCCATTATCAAGCGCAAGTTTGTAGATGGTGCCTGCTCCAATACGCTGAGGCGCAAAGCTGCGCCAACTCCGCGCGGTAGTCTTGGGATCGTTTTTCTGAGAACTTTGCGACCATTTCTCGAAGAGTGGCCATCCCTCGTCGCCCAGCGCACCCTTGACTGCCATACCAATCCGAACCCAGCTGTCGTAATCGAGATCATCATTAAGGATGTGCACGAGCGCATCCTCGACAGCCTCAAAGGTGCCCCGCTGCTCGGGCAAGTTCGCGCTCTCCATGTTGGCACGCAGCCCTACCCCGAGTGACTTGGGTCTAAGGTCGGCTGGGATTAACCGGTATGCCTCCTTGGCAAACTCACGTGCCTGCGCCTCCGTGATCCCAGGCAAATCATCGGGTGACAAATCTGCCAGCGTACTGACTGGCCAGTTATAGGGCTCTCCCGTGTCTGGATGTATGCCGTAGGCGATGAACTGCTGCCCAACACCCAGTACTTCGATCGGTGGATATTTAAATCCTGAAAAAGGCTGGACGGCGCGATAGACAAGTAACCGCTTGGGAGCATGGCCAATGCGCACCGCAGGGGTGTCACCCAACATGCGTTTTGCCAAGGCTTCAATTTCCATGGCAACAGCAGGCGAAGCGAGTACATCAATATCGATGCCAATGACACTACCTGCGGCAATACCTATACCGGCCTCCGGCCAGTTACCCCAAATATCCACTTCGTTTTCGGTGGTGTTGCGTTCGCAGTGCCTACTCCATTTAGGGTACTCGTGCCATTCGCCAAGCTTATACAGACCAGGCTTTTTGGTATTGGGCTGAATAGGCAGAATCGGAAACCCACGGTCTACCAAAGTAGCGCCCAGCTGCGCCATGTAATTCTTGTTTGTCATGGCTGTCCTCAAAATGGTGGGTCGTCAGCGTATGCCTCACGCAGGAAGTCCTGAAACGAAGTGACGACCACATCAATCAGTGCGGCCCATTCCTGTTCATTCCAGCTTGCTAGGTCAGTCTTGCCGATTGTCTCGACAAAGGCACCGCCACTTAGGCAGGCTTTCGCCAGTGCATTGTTTTCGTGTTTGTTTGGGTCGATCATTCCACTAAGCTTTCTTGTAATGTTCTGGCACCTTCGTGAGCAAAGCTTCACTGCAGGCGCATCAATACGGATGAATGACGGCGCAAACCCAAAGCCTCGGGCGTCACGCCGACAAATGGCGCACATCATGAAAATCGAGCGCCAACTACCTCGGTGTAACGCCCACTCGGGCGCACTGCTATTTCAGAGGGACAGCGCAAGTTCGCTGCGAAAGCGATTGCTTCATCCACCCGCCGGGGCAATGGCAACCCTTCGGTACGATTAGCCCACCATGAAGCTGCCTTCTGGCGCGGGTACCCTGTGTGCTCTATGCAGATCCATTCGCTGTGGTGTGACAACCCGCTCCAGTAGTCCACACGCAGTGAAGGCGGCTTACCGGGTTTGTCGTGACGAGCATAGGAGACGCGAGTAACAGGCACCCATTGAGACTTACCTGAAGAAAGCACATCAAGGCTGCTGGCCTTTGCCTCAATCTTTAATTCAGGTGGAGGAAATACGTGGCCACAGTCAGGGCACTCTCGCACCGAAGCATGAACAATGCTGGAACAGTCAGGGCAAGTTTTAGTCGGTGCAACACCATCCTCCCCTGCTTTGGGCTTCTTAGGTTTGATGGCATCGATCGGGCCGTGACGAGCAATATTGCCCGCAAAGTCCAACACAAGGCAGTCCGTCTTACCTGGGGCAACCCGGCAACCACGGCCAACGATTTGCACATAGAGCCCGGCTGATTTAGTTGGTCGCAGCATCGCTAACAAATCAACACCCGGCGCATTAAACCCGGTAGTCAAGACGTTCGCGTTTGTCAGGCATTGAATCTTGCCCGCTTTAAAGTCATTGATGATTGCTTCACGTTGTGGCCCAGGTGTATCGCCAACAATCGTCTCGCAACTCACACCTCGGGCACGAATAGCATCTCGCACGTGATATGCATGATCCACACCTGCACAAAAGACTAGCCAACTCTTGCGATCCACACCATAAGAAAATATTTCGTCTACTGCTGATTGAGTAATGAAATCTTTATCAACTGCTGCCTCAAGGTCTTTTGCAATGAATTCACCCCCTCTGGTACCAACATTTGAGAGGTCAATTTGCGTAGCCATACGTTTGGAAATTAATGTCGATAGGTAGCCTTGATCAATTAATTCACGCACCGACACCTCATAGCCGATGTCAGTAAATATGGCATCTTTACCTTCGTGTAAAAGACCTGAATCCAAGCGATAGGGAGTCGCAGTTAAACCAATCACTTTCATTTGCGGATTCAAGCGCAACAAATCTGACAAGAAGCGGCGATACATGGTGTTAGAAGTTCTTGGTATCAGGTGTGCTTCATCAATCAAAACTAAATCACACTGCTGTACGTCGTACACACGCTTATGAATTGATTGAATTCCTGCAAACAAAATGCGCGCCTTAATATCGCGCTGTTTGAGTCCAGCTGAATAAATACCTGCAGGCGCAGATGGCCATAGACGCATGAGCTCTGTGTAATTTTGCTCAATCAACTCACGAACATGTGTCACGATCAAGATACGTTGATCTGGGTATGCTTTGAGAACGCCTTCAACAAATGTGGCCATGACAAGAGACTTTCCACCTGCTGTTGGAATCACCACCAGCGGGTTACCAGTCGCTTCAGAAAAATAGTTATAGATACCTTGAATGGCTCCGGTTTGATATGGACGAAGTGTCATACTCATGCTGTTGCTCCTAAAATGGTGTTCGTATATTTGTTTTTACCGGTGTCGCGCCAACGATTCCCACTGTCGAACTCATACTCAACCCAGTCTTCGCCTGCATCGATTTGCTGGCCCGGTACCAGCGAGGGAATAAAAAGATGCTGAGTACACGCTGCACGCTGCTGTGCATCGTTTAGTGCTTTGTCATGCCTTGCGCAGTGCCACCCTCCTTCAACAGGAGTCGCGTGGAGGCAGGTGCGGCAGTTGATCTCTGCGGCAGCAGCATTGACTTGATTCACATGGCATACAGGAGCGTGGTCACACATACGGCACTGATACCAAGTAGGATCTGAGCTAATTCGCTGTGGCGGCGTGCTTGCAAAGATGATTCGTTGCGCCTTGTCGAGTAATCCTTCTGCAAACACGGGATCAACCTCCAGACGTTCGACATAGATATCGTCGTTTTCTTTGCACACAGCCAAGTACATGGCACGCGTAATACTCATCATGTGCATGTAGATTTGCATTTGTGCAAAGTGAAGTGGTTTGCTGTTCTTTACTTTCTTTGACAATAGGTCTGCGAAACTCTTTGTCGAATGCGTTTTGAACTCCAGCACATGCCACGACTTGGGTGCTTCTAATAAATTGATGGCGATGCCATCTAACGATCCACCAAAATGACCGCCATGTGCTTGCACTCGAAACTGCCGTCCAGTTTCAGGATCAACTTCAATTACCGTTGCGCCAGTTCGACGTAAGTTCAAAACAAGTCGCGCCTCTTCAAGCTGCCCCGTTTCAAACAAACGCAATAACCGACCAGGATGCTTGGCTCGAGTAACCCACCGAAAGTCGAACCACAATGCTCGCTCGCACTCTTTACCAATGAGAGATGCACCAAGGTGAGTGCGAAACCCATCACCAGAATCTGATTCATACGCAGCGAAAATGGCCTCACGTGTTTGACTTGAGATGATTGGTAACTCAGCCATGCGGCAACTCCTGTGCTGCATGTAACGCTCGCGCTCGATTAACAGCCGACGTCCATTTCTCATCATCGCAATCTGAGCGAAGGACTTCAATCAATGCATCCTTAAATCGTTCACGCTGATTATTCGGTTGATATTCGTTGAGCTTGGCGATATGTTCGGTAAGTTGACTCATCTCCTGTTGCTTCAATCTCAGTGCAGTTTTTGCACGATGGAACCAAGCAGCGTCCAACGACTTCTTGTCGGTTTGACGTCGAATATCGGTGGTCGCTATCTGTATTCGAATTGAAGCGATTTCGTCTTGCAAGGTGATCACACGCTCCCGACAACCCCGCAATGTGCAGGGCAGTTGAAAGGGCGTGGCCACCTGTGCGTACTCTTGCATGCTCAATCCCCTTTCTTAGGCCTGGCGCTTCCAAGGAAGACCATTAGCTGCAGGCGTGTTGGATGGCGCTTGCGAAATAGGCTGTGCTGGTGCGGGAACGAACTGTGCTGCAGGCGCAACAGTGGATGCGCCGCTACGAAGTAGATAACGAATGGAATTCGACTCGCCGTATTGGCCCTTTGGTGGACGAACGCGCACGTCAAGCGTCATGGGAATCAAATGCAGCTGCTCTGAGTTACTCACCTGCATCTTGCCCACAGCGCGGCAGATCGAAGACAGCGTGCGCTGTGCAATTTGAACAGCATCAGGGTTTGCGTTAATAAGATTTAGTCGATCAAAAAGCTTGCGGCCTGCATACTGACCTTCCAAAATATCCAGCTCAAGATAGAGGTACTGACCAGCACCATCTTTGGTTACACGCATCTCACTTGTCACGATGTGCCCAAGATATTTACCCGGTGGTAAAACCTCGTAGTTGCTGCTTGGTTCAACTGCGTTTGCATCAAATGTTTGTCCGAATGAAGCCATAGTGATTTCTCCTATTTCATGTACGGTTGGTGGTGGTGGAATTGAGCATTGAGTGCAATGATTCAGGCATGGCCTGTGCAAAGGCGGACCATTCAAGAGGTAAGGTGTCGGGTAAGTCGTAACGGTTTTTTGCTAAAAAAGCAGGTCGCTCTACGGTGTGGATGACTCGCTCACCAGATCCAACTGCACGACTAATTTTTTTGTTAAAACCGACATCACTTTTAACGGTGGAGATGCGGTAATTGGCAAACAAAACAATGTCTGAGTGTTCTTGCAATAAAGCAGCTGCACGAGCATGCAACTTAATGACATAACGATCGTATGGATCATGTTCGGGCGAATCAAAACGTTTGATATCGGTGTGCGCAATTTGAACTACTGCCATCCCACGGTCATCACGTAATGCATTAAGACCGTCGATGTATTGACGCCAAAGATTTAGTGCGGCGACATAACCTTTGCCATACCCTGCGTCTTCAATCGACGACCACCCGTTATCACGGCAGGCCTTAGCCCATACGAGGGGTTCAAGCCAGTCCACGCTATCAATGACAACAGTCGCGAAGTCATGCTCTTCGGTATAAAGCGCACTGATAGCACCTAAGACATCTTCAAAGGTTCGCGACAGGGGAAAGTTAGTCGCAGCCAAAGTACCCAAGCCATCTTCGGTCTGAATAAACACAGGCTTATTTGCCTGCGCTGCGAAAGTGGTTTTGCCAACACCCGCCACACCGTGAATCAAAAGGCGTGGGGCTTTAGGTTTATTGGCGCGTGTAAGTTGTGCAAGCGTGATAGCCATCAGACTGCCTCCCCAAAGGTGCTGTCGTTTGCAGCTTCTGGAGCAACGCCATCAAAGATGCGCTCAAGCTTGTAGCTAGGCTTTCCAGTTTTAAGTGTTCTTGCAGGCTCGAATAACTGGCGGATACCAGGTGGCCAGGCGGTGTACTTTGACTCGGAAACTTTGATCTCAATGCCGACGTAATTTTCTGGGTCTTCGCCCCATTTTCGCAAAGACTCAACCGCTTCTTTAAGCTTGGGTTGGTCGTACTCTGGGCGCTTTGGCAGATC
>JACCDP010980066.1_pt1 | contig 30419 bp, 28 predicted proteins | sample 7445841 | NCBI WGS metagenome assembly JACCDP01 (sample SAMN15323441, study PRJNA562643) | freshwater metagenome | isolation source: river surface water | place: USA:Blue River Watershed | collected 2017-08-17 | reverse complement strand
TGAAGTAATTATCACTGACTGATAGCCTTTTTCACTAAACTCTTTAACCAAAAGCCAGCCGCGACTACCTGGTGAATTTACATTTAAAATAGTGCAATATTTCGAAATATACCAAATTGTCTTAGTCATAAATTAATTAGATCATAATGATGTTGCAAAATACTTACTTAAATAATTTCTTCATCTATTATTAAAATTCAAGTATTTTTTAAAAACATGAAGCCAAATTTCAAAACTTATTACACGAAATAAAAAATTTAAATCATAATTTCTTTTAAAGAAAAAAGAATTTAAATAATCATTAAAATACTTTAAAAATTTTATAGATACGATTTTTTCTTTAAAAATTAATGAGTCTTCATTTAAAATATTTTTTTGTAAAAATATTTGATTTTTTTTTAAAAAAAATTCTTTACCAGTATCAAATCCTTCTTTATCTTTTCTAAATAATAATTTATTTGGCAATTCATTAACAAAAGCTTTTCTCAAAATATATTTTGTAAAACCTAATGATAATTTAAATGTATCAGGCAAAGATAAAGAAAATTTTTGTAAATTTGCATTTAAATATGGGAATCTAGTTTCAATACCTGAGGCCATATACATTCTATCTTCAGTTTGACATAAGGTGGGAACGGAAAATTTATTCATATCATCAAAGGATCTTTTTTTTAAGTTCTTAAAATTTTTATAATTATTAGGGATTTGTAAAAAATTATTACTTAAAAATTTACTTTTATCTAAAAAGTTAAAATTTAAATATCTTAAAACGTTATAGATCTTAATTTGACTAAAAAAATCGTTTTTGATTAAATAAAATAAATTTATAAAAAATGCTAAAATGTTTTTATTTTTAATTAAATTCATTAGATAAAAAGAGTAATATTTTAAATAACCAAAAAATAATTCATCAGCTCCTTGACCGGAAATTAATACTTTTATATTTTTTTTTCTGGCTTCAACTCCCATCAAATATTGATTAACGGCCGCAATACTTGCCAAAGGATAATCATTTATCCATATAAGTTTATTAAAATATTTGAAAATTTTTCTATTTTGTTTTGGCAAACGAATTTTATTTATTTTTAATTTGTAATAATTCTCCAAAAAAGAAATGCTTTGATTGTCTTTATTGTTCTTATTTAAACTTTCTGCAAAAAATAAATTTATTTTTTTTGTGGGGATCAATTTTTTTACTATTGAAAAATTTATTGTGGAGTCGACTCCACCAGATATTAAAATTCCAAACTTCACTTCATTGGGTAATCTAGAAATTAAACTTTGCGTTATTTTTTTTTTTAATAGCAATAAATTGTTTTCAAAAGAAGAGTTGTTACGTTCTTTTTTAAAATCAAAATATTTAATTAATTTAAAATTAAATTTACTATTTACATTTAATACAGAATAATAGGATGGTGGAATCTGAAAAATTTTAGAAAACAAAGTCTTATTATCATAGTTAACTAAGCCTAAATTTAAAAAGTTAGCTGTAGTTTTTTTTTCTACATAAAATTTTTTTTTAGTTAAAATTAATATTGCTTTTATTTCTGATGAAATTACAAACTGATTACTATCTTTATAATAATACAAAGGTTTTTCACCGTACTGGTCTCTTGCTAGAAAAAGTTTTTTTTTTTTTTTAAAAACCACGCAAATGACCACATTCCATCTAGATCATTTAAAGTTTTGGATAATCCAAAAGTTTCAAGATATCTTACTAAAACCTCAGTGTCAGAATTGGTCCTAAATTTAATTTTTCTCTGAATAAGTTTCTTTTTTAAAAATAAATAATTATAAATTTCACCATTAAATACTAAAATAGAATTTTCAGTTACAAACGGTTGATTGGAAGCGCTATTTTTGTGATCAACAATTGATAACCTATGAAAGCCAAATTTAATATTTATTGATTTATCATTATATAATTTGACTTTACTGTTATCCGGCCCTCTGTGCTGAATTGATTTAAAAGCATCTTCCCACAACAGTGGATCGATATTATTTTTTGATAATGATATTAAAAATCCACACATAAAATCTTCCCTAACAATTTATAAATCATAAATTATTTTTAATTTTATTAGAATGGTTTATTGATCAATTTTTGATAGCTTTTCTAATGATGCTTAACTTCATTTTTTGTAAATATTTTTTTTCTGTTAATAAAAAAATTGAACTTACAGATATTAATAATAAATATATTGTTTTTATTGTAATTGATATTAAATTTATTTCATCAAATATACTCACAACTCCATAACTAGCGATTAATATAAATACAAAGTAGACAAAAGCCTTGAATTGGTAAGGTATCTGGTAATATTTATTTGATAAAGTTTGATACAACAAAAACGCGCATACTGCGCTGATTAAAGTAGCATAAGCTGCCCCTCTTAAGCCAATTACCGGGATTAGAGTATAATTTAATATTGTATTTAAAATAGCGCAAAATATAGCAATTATGGCGATTAGTTTGGTTTTTTTTGCCAGTAATATTCCTGGAGCGAATATATACATGTTTGAAAAGAATACAGCCATTATTAAAATAGTTATCAAACTAGCTGAGCTATAAAAAGCTGCACTGGTAAATACAACTACTATTTCTTTTGCAAACAATATACTTGCCACAATTGCAATCAAAGCAAAAATAATAAATACATTAAAAATCTTTGCTATATCAGATGGTGTTTTTTTCTTTTTGTAATTTTTAAAAATCAAAGGTGTTAATGACTGCTGAAACCCAATCATCACTAATCCAGCGACAGCTGTAAAACGATATGCAGCTCCATAAATACCAAGCTCCTCAAGTCCAAGTAGATCTTTAATGGCAATTCTATCGATATATATTGCTACAAAAACTCCAATACTAGATAATACGAATGGGGCAGAATAAGAGACCATCTTTTTAAACTTACTAGTACAAAAGATAAATCCATAACTTTTCCTAGAATAAAAAATAGCAACTAAAAAAGCAATTATATTTCCAGTTATCTGTCCTATAAAAACACTCTCTACCTTAAGCCCCCTAGCTACTAGCAAATACACAGATACACTTGCTAATAAAAAAAAATATACTGTCATTACTATGACGCTATTTTTTGGTTTTATTTCCCACTTGAGCTGATTTTGTGTAAAATAAAAGATCCCATTTGTTGTTATTGCAAATGCAGCAAGTAAAAAAATATTTTTTTTACTTCCATCATGAAGTAACCAAAAGGTAAAAGTGTCTCTAAAAACAAAAGAAAAAAAGAAAAATAATAAATAAACTAAAACAGTGAACCAAAAAGCACTAGAGGTGTACTCTTTTTTTTCTTTATCATTTTTAGCATCTTGATAATATCTGGCTATTCCTTGAGATATCTCTAAAGCAATAGTGAGATTTACAATGGTACCAACAACCATAAATAAATCTATAACTCCATATTCAGCAGGCGATAAGTACCTAGTATAAAAAGGCAATAAAAATATAGCTATACCACCTGTGAGTACGCTGCCCGTAGTATATATTAAATTATTCTTGAAAAAGGATTTAAGCACTAAATAATATTATTTTCTTTAATTTTGCAGATAACATGATCTATATCATCATCGGTTAAAAATGGATTCATTGGAATGCTTATAACATCACTAGAAGCCTTTTCAGATAAAGGTAAGCTTTCTTGTTTATAATTTAGATATTTAAAACACTCTTGAAGATGAAGAGGTATAGGATAGAAAACCGAAGTAGGAATGCCGTTATCTTTTAACTTAATTTGCAAAGCATCTCTATTTTTTACTCTTAAAGTGTATTGCGCCCAAGCACTTGATCTATTCGGCTTAATGACTGGAGTTTGAAAGATATTTGATAATCCATTAGTATATTTATCGGCCACTTTTTGACGATCCATTAATTCTTTTTTAAAGTATGGAAGTTTAGCCAACAATACTCCAGCTTGAATTGTATCTAAGCGCCCGCCAATGCCAATATATTTATGATGATAACGTTTATTTTGCCCATGTACTCTTAGCTGTTTAATTTTTTGAGCATAATTCAGATTATTTGTGAATACCGCACCTCCATCACCATAGCACCCAAATGGTTTTGATGGAAAAAAACTCGTAGTTGAAATATCGCCTAAATTACTATCTGTTTTATTATTATAAGTGGAACCAAAACTTTGTGCTCCATCAATAATAACTTTTAAATTATATCTATCAGCAATAACTTGGATAACATCCATATCTGCAGGTTGGCCATAAAGGCTCACGGGCATAATGGCTTTGGTTTTTTTCGTAATGGCTGCCTCAATTAAATTAGCATCTATATTATAAGTATCAGGCTCAATATCTACAAACACTGGTGTGGCTTTTAATAATGCGATCATTTCTGCTGTGGATATCCAAGTAAAAGGTGTCGTGATAATTTCATCACCACATTGAATATCTATTGCCATTAAAGCAAGCAAAAGCGCATCCGTTCCAGAGGAACAAGCAATAGCATATTTTGCACCTGTAAAATTTTCTAATTCTTTTTCTAGTATGGCGATTTCTTCTCCTAAAATATAATTAGACTTATTTAAAATTTTTTGAATATTACCATCAATTTTATCTTTGTATGTTTGGTACTGTAGTTGTAAATTCGCAAAATCTATTTCCATATTTAATTAATCTATTAAATTAACTTGATTACCTCTTAGCTGATACTTTTGATTAGTGTGCTCACATATTGTTTCAGCATTGCCTGTAAGGGGTAAATCTAATTTTGCACCAAATTCACTCATCCAACCAACCTGTTTTGCGGGCACTCCAACCATTAGGGCATAGGACGGAACATCTTTAATAATAACTGCACCAGCGCCAATAAATGCAAAAGTTCCAATAGTAACTCCGCAAACAATTGTACTATTGGCCCCTATTGTTGCGCCTCGCATGACTAAAGTTTTATGATATTCACTTTTGCGTACGATTTCTGATCTTGGATTATTAACATTTGTAAAAACACATGCAGGACCACAAAATACACCGTCTTCTAAAGTCACGCCTTCGTAAATGCTTACATTATTTTGTATTTTAACTTTATTACCAATTATAACACTTGGACCTACAACAACATTTTGTCCAAAAGAGCATTCATTGCCAATTTTACAATTTTTTAAGATGTGACTAAAGTGCCATATTTTCGTACCTTGTCCGATTTCTACATTTTCATCTATATAAGATGTCTCGTGAATAAACACATTCTTATAATCATATTTGTTATTCATAATTTTTATATGTTTACCAATTTATTTTTTTTTTACGATTGAAACTTGTATATATTTTATTCCTCTTTAACTAATTTTTTTCAAAATAAAAAAAGTAGCTGACTATACTTAATTTTAAAATTTAAATAATACTGAATCATACACGTAGTTTTTTTGAGTCATAAAACTCAATATTTAACTTTTTACAAAATTGTTCATCTTCTGAAGAGTCACCAACATATATTGGTGAAATAAAATTTTCTACATCTTTTAACTTATAAAATGATAAAATTTCTGGTTTTGCTTCAATTGAAGAAGCATAAATAACTTCTATTAGTTCTTTAGGCCAATTAAATTTTATCGATTTAATTTTGTTTTGTTGTTGTTGAAGCGTTCCATTAGTAATAATTTTAATTATAAAATCATTTTTCATTAGGGATAGAAATTTCTTGAACCATGGAAAGGTATTAATACAAGAGTTACATTTAAAGTTTTTCATAATAGATAAGCAATTTTCTACAGTAAAAGACTCTGATGGAAATTTTTTTTTTAATTTATTGAATAAGTCTTTTCGACCTTCTTCTATAAAACTTTTTTTTAAAAATTTATAAATTATATCGGGTTCATTATTAGTTGCTGTTTTGGATATTTCTTTATAAACTTTAAACAAAAATTGTGTCTCTTCATAAATAGTATTATCTAAATCAAATACTAATTGTCTTCCTTTTTTATTTTGAGAAATTAAATACTCAACTGTCATAAAAGGCCTCTTGATAATATCTAACAAAAGAAACTCCTGAATTTCTTGATATTTTTTCTAATTTAATACCTAGGGCCTGTTTTACAGCTCGTAGCGGCAAATTAACATTTAATCCTAATGCGGCAACACTTGTGCCTTGCAGTCTTGGGTTAGACTCTAGTAAAAGAAATTTATTTTTAGAAGACTTTTTGACCTGAAAGCCAATTGGTCCTGAGAGACCTGGAATTATAGAAATTATTTTACTAACATATTTATAAATTTCTTTATTATTAATAAAACTTCCTGCTGTTGATATTCCATTATTAATAGTTGTTCTTGTTCGAATTAAACAATCTACAAGTGATCCATTATTAACAATGGTATCAATTGTCAGCTCTTCTCCTGGTAAATACTCGCTAACTAACATTTTAGGAATTTCGTTATCACCAATTAAATTTAATACTTCATTCAAAGTAGAAAAAACTGAATTTGGCTTCTGATTAAATAAAATGTCAAATCTATCAGCATTTTTATTAAGAATTCTAACGCCACGACTACCATTTGCTATGCAAGGCTTGATCACAACAGGTACTTTGCCATAATTTAATTTAATAATTGCTTTCTTGAGCTCTGATTTGCTATTAGCCGTAAAAAATTTAGGTACTTCAATTTTATTATCTTTTAAATGTTTATAAAGTGAACATTTATTATTTATCAAAAATAAAGCATCTTTATCTGATACTATAATTTTAATATTTTTTTTTAAAAATTCTTGTTTATGAAGGCTTAATTTAAATAACTCTTTTGTAACTAACGGCAAAATAACATTTATTCTTAATTTAATGCATAAATTTAGTAAAAATCCAACAAAATGATCATCATCAGCTTTTGGTAGTTTATAAAAAGGACATTCATTAGATAAATATCGACCAGAAGCATTTGAGTTTGCATCTGCAATATATAAATTTATGTTTCTGCCTTTTTTTAAAGCTTGAATAATACCAGGGCCACCTGGGGCACCTGCGCCGGTCATTAGGACTCTGATTTTATTAGTCATTGTATGTTTTACAATTTTTTCTGATTTCTGAAGTGATGAAATCTAAATATTGAACACGCCAAGCATTAAGAGTTTTTGTTTGACTGCTACCTTTGCCCACCCACCAGATTGGATGAATTAATAAATGCAAACCAAACTCTCTTGGTCCTTCAAGATATTCGGCTATCAGAGGAAAAACATCACTGCCGCCTGAGTCTGATATATATTTCATCTTCTTGAAATATATATCTTGATAGGTATGTGGTGTACCTAACAATGCTACATTATTTTTATCTAAAAATGACCCTGGTCGATGAATAGACACAATATCTACCTTCTTCTTAATTGTGATTTCAAAAATACTTTTTTCGTACATAAAACTTTCTAGATCTTGATAAACCGTAGGATCAAAATGTATCGACACTTTATGACCCATATTAGCAATGTCTTTAACTAGCTTTTGATTATGCGCTGATTGAAAATTATACATATTGCTAGTCAACATAAAAAAAAATGTTGAGTAAATTTTGAGTTTAGATTCAAGCTGCGCAATTTGATAGGCATATTCAATGCTGAAATCAATGTCGTGACGCAATAAGCAAGAATTTACGCTAGGTTTTTCATTCCAGTTAGTGGTTGGCTTAAGTCCGGCGTTTAGCAAGTATTTAATCAGCTCTTCATAGCGATTAATATTAAACATTAATATCCTTTATATTTTCTCTGTTTGATTCTTTTCTTGTGACTGTCTAGCAGCGGACAATACTTTAATTACTTTTAACCCTTCTGCTCCATCTGTTATTGGCTTCATATTTTTTTCCACTACATCTATAAAATGTTGGCATTCATTTTTTAAAGGCTCTTCTTCAGGAATATCTAAATACTTAACATTATTTATTTTTAAGTTTATTGTTTCTTTAGAGAATGCTGTTTCATAAGAATATATAGCTAATTTTTCATTCCAAGATTTAGTGTCATCAAATACCAATAATGCACACTTTCCGGATAAAACTAATTTAACTTCTTTATATGGATTTAGCCAAGAGACTGAAATATGAGATTTTAAACCTGATTTAAACTTCATATGAATTGTTGCAATATCTGCTCTGTTTTTTTGAAGAATTGATGCTGAATTAACACTTACAAATTCTGGATTTTGACCTACTATAGATAAAATCATAGAAATGTCATGAGGAGCAAAACTCCAAATTATATCTTCCTCTGTTCGTATTTTACCAAAACTTAAACGATTAGAATAAATATAATTCAATTCACCCATTTCACCTGTCTTAACTAATTCTAGAATAGTTTTGAAAATTGGATGGTATTGAAGAAGATGTGCTACCATAAGCTGAACCGCATTTTTTTTTGCAGCTGCAATCATCATTTCTGATTCAGTTTCATTCATGGCCATTGGTTTTTCAACCAATACATGTTTTCCAGCATTCATTGCTTCTATTGCAATTGAAGCGTGAAGATGTGCTGGCGTGGCAATTACTACACCTTTAATATTTGGATCATTTATAATTTCAACAAATGAACAATTTTTGACATTATATTGATTGGCATATTTATTAGCAATTTCAGTATTGAAATCACAAATTGAAGATAATGCACCTAATTCAGAAAAATTTCTAACTAAGTTTTTTCCCCAATGACCACATCCAACTACTGCTATATTTTTTTTCATAATTAAAATTCTATAATTAAAAAATTAGAAAAATTAATTTTTAAAGACGAAAAACAGTAAAGCCTTGAGCCAATAGATCCTCTTTTTTATAAATAGATTTTACATCCACTAATACTGGATTAGGTCCTTTGCATAAGCTTTTAAGATTTTCTGGAGACTTAGATCGAAATTCATTATGACCAACCGCAACTATTAAACTATCAACTTGGTTTATGCTATTAATTTCACCTAATTTAATATCGTAAATTTCTTGTAGCTCTTTTTGATTGGCCCAAGGATCAACGACAACTACTCTAACGCCCCAGTTTCTAAGCTCATAAACAATATCAGCAATTTTTGTATTACGAACATCAGGACAATTTTCCTTAAAAGTTATGCCCATCACACCTACCGTACTTTTTTTAATATCAATTCCATTTAGTATCATTTTTTGTATAACTTTTTTAACAACGTATCTTGACATATTATCGTTAATTCTACGACCAGCCAAAATTAATGTAGGATTGTATTTAACTAACTCCGCAGCATGCGTTAAATAATAAGGATCTACACCAATACAATGTCCTCCAACCAGCCCAGGTCTAAAAGGAATAAAATTCCATTTGCTTCCTGCTGCCTCTAAAACTTCCAACGTGTCTAAATCTAATCTTTGAAAAATAACAGATAGTTCATTTACTAGTGCAATATTTAAATCTCTTTGTGTATTTTCAATAACTTTAGCTGCTTCAGCTACTTTAATGCTTGAAGCTTGATAAGTGCCTACTTCAATAATTGTTTTATAAAGTTTATCAACCTCATTAGCAATCTTTTTTGTAGATCCGCTGGTAATTTTTTTTATCTTTTCTAATGTATTTACTTTATCCCCTGGATTTACTCTCTCAGGACTATAACCACAGAAAAAGTCTTTATTAAATTTCATTCCTGAAGATTTCTCAAGCACTGGCACACATACATCTTCTGTTGCGCCTGGGTATACAGTCGACTCGTAGATTACAATATCATTTTTACTCAATATAGTTCCAACAGTTTTAGAGGCTTCAATTAAAGGAGTAAGATTAGGTCTATTAGCTTTATCAATTGGAGTTGGCACAGTAATAATATAAATATTACAATCTTTAATATCCTTAATATTAGATGAATAACTTAAATTGTCTGCAACAGATGAAAGTAAATGATCTTCCACTTCTAATGTATGATCATGACCTTTTTCCAATTCTTGAATGCGCTGTTGATTAATATCGAAACCAACAACTTTAAATTTTTTTGAAAAAGCGACCGCTAAAGGCAATCCCACATAGCCTAAGCCAATAATTGCAATTTTTAAATCAACTATTTTCACGCTTTATCGTCCCATATTTTTTTTAATACTACTTGATAATCATCTGAAGTCATAGCAAATCTCTTTTTAAAATTTTTTTAACAAATTCAATTTATTTCTGATTATACATGCGATTTATTATCTATTTATAAAAGTGTTTTGTTACTTCGTTCACTAATTGAGGTTTATTGTTAATTACTAATGTCAAAATTGTTTCTAACTGATCTGAGTGAATATTACGATCAAATTTTTTTTTAGCTAAATTTTTTGCTGCATCACCCGCTGATTTTAACCAGGTATGATTAGAAATTGCTAAATCTAATTCTTTTGCTGCCTGTACAATTGTCTTACCGTACATACATAATCCGCATCCATGCTTTAAAACTAAATCTTGCATCCATCCACCATGGTTCAATAAAATTGGTTTTCCAGCTGCTAAACAATCAAAAAACTTGTTGGCAGAATTTGCCCAATTTTCTTTAATATTTACTACAAAGTTAGCAGCTATAGTAGCTGCCGATAAACAAGCTGACATGTTTTCTTTTGGCACTTGCTCTTCAAAGAATAAATTTTTTTCAAAAACATTATTTTTTTTTGCTTCTTCAATTAATTTTTTTTTTTCATAACCATCTCCAATTAATAAAATTCTAATTTCTGATTTTTGCTTTTTTAATGCTACTGCTAATTGAACAGCATAGGTAAGATTATTTACCCTTCCAAACGTTCCTGCATAAACTAATAATGGCCTGTTCTTTAACCAGTGTCGTTCGTTACGAAAATTAAATGCTAATTTTTCATTAAACTCAAATCTTTTTAAATCTGAACTATTTGGAATAATAGCAATTTTTTTTGGATCTATTTTTTTTTTAATTATTCCTTCTTTCATTTCAGGAGAGAGTGCTACAATTGAACTAGAATTCTTATAAGCCCATTTTTCTAATAATTTCGCGAAATAAATCAAAATTGGGTTTTTTAAAACTTTCATAGCAATTGGTACTTCGGGCCATAAATCTCTAACCTCAAAAACCATAGGTATATTTTTTTTTTTTGAAATTAAAATAGCTGGTATTGCTATTGTAAGTGGAGTGCTAGTTGCAAAAATTATATCTGTTTTAATTTTGATAGCTTTAAAATAAGATTTCCATGAAAATGAAATAAAAACTATTAATCTTTCAAAAAAGCTCATATGATTTGAATATTTCAAAGGTATCCAATGCACTTCAATCCCATCTTCATCGGTTTGAAACCATCTATTATTCTTATAAGGCTCACGATAAGATGTTATCATAATTACTTCGTGGCCCATTTTAGTAAGGCTTTTAGCAAATTCATAAGATCTTGTTCCACCTGGTGATTTTGGAGTATTAAAAAATTGATGTAAATATATTATTTTCATTGATATCGTAACCAATTTATTGAAGTCATTCTACGAAAGTGACAGCCCAAAAAAGTCCAAGATTCACTATTCGATAAAAATTTTTTTGTTAATTGCGTTCATTTAAAATCCAATAAATATTAATAATAATTGCTATTAAAAATAACATTTATATTTTTATGTTGTATAAAGATTATTTAAAATAGAATTTAAATTACGTAAGGCCAACAGTATACATGTCTTGGTAAATTGTTAATAATAATAACAGCAAAAAAACTAAAATTAGATAAATTTTATAAGAGCCTCTATTTAATATAATTCCAAAAGAAAAAATATATGGAATTAGCATCATCATTCCTAACCTTTCATACTGCCAATTTAGCCCATTCATTAAAAATGAAAAAGAAATAAAACTATAAAAATACAAACTTAGATTAAATGAATTGGCTAAGATACTTCTATAAAAAAAAGAAAGCACGACATAAATAAAGCCTATAAAAAAAAAAGGCCATCTAAAGTCCGCTGCAATTATTCTACTAGGTTGATGATCATTAGGCAGAAAAAAAATATTAATAAAATAATAAGTAGCAATTGACAAAAAAGTTCCAATTAAGAAGTTAATTATAATTTTACTCTTGTCAGAAAAAATTGTGAGCAATTTATTCAAAATAGTCGAAAAAACGATTATTATCACTAAAAGTGGACCGGTACTGTGCATAAAAACAGCAACAAAACAAAAAAATAACATCCAGTAGTAATTTTTACTAAAACTAGAAATTAAAGCCAAAAAAATGAAAGACATAGTCAGTCCCTGTCTCATTGCATTGCTTGTAGACATAATTATAGGCCATGTGTGAATAGCAATAAGAAAGATTAATAAAAAAAAAATTAAAGAGTAACTTTGTTTAAATTTTATGTGCTCTCTTATTAAAAATCCTGCAGATAGCGAAAGAACAAAGGTTACAATATGAACTCCAATATGAAATCCATTGATAGTGAGAGTCGCAATCTTGTAACCTAGAAAATTAAAAAATGTTGCATTTAATTTATTAAATTCAAATCCTTTTGAATACCCACTATAATAATCAATTCCATATCCATACAAACCCGAGCCAACTAATAAAGCAAAAACAATTGAAATAAAGAATATAATAATACTAGAAAAAGCAATGTATTTTTTATTTTCTAACTTTTCAGACATAAGAAAATTAAATATCATAAATCTGATTCTTATACATTAAAGCAGGTCATTAACGCAACGCCGCCAAGCTTCATAGAATCTTTCTAAAGTGAATGCTCTGTATAAATTCACTTTATAGCCAGACAAACATCCTTCTTTGATAATAATATCAAAATCATTACTCAAAGTATTAAACGTAGAAGTCGTAAAACCACCAATTTCAAGCAGCTCTTTCATTCCTCCGAGACCTGACCCTAGAATTGGAGTGCCGTGAATAGCGGCTTCATGTAACACACGACACCATCCCTCTTTAAACTCCGACATACATATTACTGCTTTCGCATTTTTTAGCAAAACATTGTATTCATTAAAATTTGCATTAATAAAATGAATGCCTTTTAAATCATCTTTTAATGACACTTTAGAAGAACTTGTTGCAATCATCGGAAGTTCATAACCTTTAAGACATTTCACGGCCATCTTTTGACCTTTTGCAATTCCATAACTACCTAAATGTAAGTATTTTTTACTAATTAAATTGAAGCGATGTAAGACTGAACTATTATCTAACGCAACTATGGAATGATCCATAGCCTTAATATCAAAACCATTAAATATTGTTAGGGTATTTTTAAAACCTTGTGCTTCGTAGTATTGACTCCAGTATTTTGAGCAAGAGACAACTACGGCAACACGGGAACTTTGAAAAATAAATAACCAATTTGATAGTTTTATATAAATTCGCCGCAATCCCTTAAAAACAGACGGATCATAATGGTGTGCTATACAAATTATAGAAACATGCTTAGGGTATATAAGCATCATGCTGGGAGATACGATAGCAATATCAACTCGCCCAAAAAACAAAGTATACTGTGCGCGTAGCCAAAAGATAATTAGAGCCAAGAATCTAGGGAATAATTTATAGTCTTCAATATCTTGAACTATATATGAAAAGTCATTTGTTTGTTCACGTAGAGCATTGTCGACATGAAGATCATATTGAGTAGCGCCATCATGTCTATTAATCATGAAACGAATTACTTTTTTATATAACGTCATATAAATTACCTTCGCTTTCTAATACAGTTTTTATAAATTCAAGATACTTCTTAGCAATAACTTCTACTGAAAATCTAGATGCTCCTTCGTGAATTATTTCTTGAGGTATTGGGGAGTAAATAGCAGCTCTCATTGAAGAAATAATCGAGCTCACATTGTCAACATCAGCTAAGAATCCATAACGACCATTTCCAAGAACTTCTGCTGGGCCAGAAAAAGAATTGGTGCTAACAACCTGCATTCCGGCTGCTAATCCTTCAGCTAAAACCATACCAAAAGCCTCTGAGTTAGACGTTAAAACTAAAATATCCGAATTTTTCATCAATGATTCAATTTTATCAACATAGCCTAAAAAACGAACCTGAGATTCAATTCCTAATTCTTTAGCTAAACTCTCTAGCTTATGCTTCAGCGAGCCGGTGCCAGCTACTAATAGATTGTCGCTGGGTTTTGCAATTATTGAAAATGATTTTAAAAGTAGATCAAATCTTTTTCTTGGTTCCAAAACTCCAACACCTAAAAAAGTGAGTCCTGAATCTTTTTTATACATTGTATGTTTTTTAAGCCTCTCGTTAAATGATTGAACTGGATTATAAATTGTAATGCACCTCGATGGATGCCAAGAATTTTTTTTCAAAAATTCTAACCTTAATCTTTCAGACACAAATATTAATCCATTTAACTGAGTATAAGCCAATCGAAATAAGGGTAATAATAGTCTAAAAAAAAATTTAGGATAGTTTCCAATAAGTATTGACGTTGCAAAATTTTCTGAACCTATTATTGGAGTAGAACATCGGCTCAAAAATTTAGCTAAGCCAGCAGAAAGATTACTATAACCGCCAATACATATATAGACGTCATATCGAGAATGGCCAAAAATCTTTGTTAATTTAAAAATACCAGAAAATAAACCGCTACCATGTAAATCTAAAATATTAGAAAAATTACTTGGCCGAGTCTGAAGATCGCCTTCTCGACATCGAATAACAATAATATCAACACTATGACCTAATGATTTAAAGCGCTCGGCTAAACTAGCAGTTTTTTTTGCTCCTCCATGATAATTATAATCACTGATTATAAATGCAATATTCATTTAAGTTTTTACAATGATTTTATCACGCACATATTTTAATGAATTGATAAGTTAAAGTCTAGTCGTGATATATTTTTAAATTGTTTACCCTCTAGATCCAATCAAATAACCAAATGCTTTTCTACATGTATTTTATATATCATGCTAAGCATAGTTGTCATCAAAATGAGAGCGTGAGAAGAAAAAGACTAAGAGTTAAGATTTGCAGTTAGAATAATTAAAAGATAATTGACTTAAGCAAGTAAAAAAAAATAAATTTTTATAAAGAGTTAAAAGATGAAACGGTATTAATTCAGAAAAAAAAAATTAAGTCTAAGAAGAACGAATAATACTAACGGACTAGAAGAAGTTAAGATCTTATATAAAAAGTTTGACTTTATCTAAGAGATATTTAATGATTTAGCTGCCGGAGATTAAAAAAAAATTGAAACCACTAATTAAGACAACTGTTTCTTATCAGCCAACAAAAATATTAAGACTAGTCCTGAGTCGTATTAATAGGAGAATTGCTCGAAAAAATATTAATAACAATCCCCAGCTAATTATTTTTTCTTTCGATCACATAGGGTTATCTGTTAACTTGGATGGCCGTTATGAAAATTCAGAGTTAATGCTTTTGGAGCAATTTATCAAAGAAAAAATGCCCAACTCACATAAGGATACTGCTCTTGATATAGGTGCCAATATCGGAAATCATTCAGTTTTTCTTTCAAAGTTTTTTAATCGAGTTTACTCGTTTGAACCAAATCCGATTACTTATGATGTATTGTCCTTAAACTCGAAATATGCAGCCCCAAGAAAAAATATAATACCATATAACATTGGCTTAAGTGATAAGGATGATAAACTGCCATTTACAATTATACCAAATAACATTGGTGCCTCTAGAATTGAGCCTTCAGATGTTGATAGAAAATCAAATAATAACGTAATATATGTAAATGTCAAAAAAGCAGATAAAATCGATTCTCTTCAAATAGAAAATATTTCGTTAATTAAAATCGATATCGAGGGTCATGAAGTTAATGCTCTGAAAGGTGCCGAAAAAATAATAAAGTCAAATAAACCTGTAATACTATTCGAGCAAGATGCTAAAGAGGTCCGCAAATCATCATCAGAAGTAATAGAATACCTATCATCACTCAACTATAGTTTTTATACTATCCGAGAGAGATTTTATTTTGGCGAAAGTTTTGTATGCAAATTGTTTGGGATTCTACTACGTTCACTGTTTGGTGAGCAGTTAAGTTTTGTTGAAACAACGCATTTTGATAAACGCTTTTACGATATGATTTTGGCTATTCAAAATGATAAATAAGTTGGTAATCAAGTAATTGACTTGATTAAAATCAAGGCCACAACATCAAATGGTATCTAAGAACACTAAAGACTAGAGTTTTCTTCTGTCCTACCATAAAAAATTTTGCTAAATTAAGATGAGAGAGTAAAAACTAATTCTTACTATAAGTATTTTTCAATTTTTTTTTATTGAACTTTGGACAAGAATCTTTTGGATTAAGATATTATTAATAAGTTAAGTTTTGATGTCAAATAGTAGGTATGTAGTTAATAACTATCTTGGGTTGCTAAGCGAATTGATACGTTGTAGTCTAGTAGCGATATATTTCTTAAATTTTCTTTCCTTGGGATTCAACTGACTAACCAAATCAATTATTTGCTGCATATTTTCACCATGCTCATGACAATCCTTTGCTCCCCATATTTTTAACATATCTCGCCATGTGCTATTAATATCAAAATTAAAGTCTGAATTTATACTAAAATAGTGATCCATTGCATAACGGTAAAGCTCATCATTCTGAGTTTTAGTAACTTTAAGTTTAGTAATTGACTTGGTTGAAATCAATGCTTCATACTCTCTTGGATTTTTCCACCAGTATCCAAATTTGTATTCTTCGCCCCAAGGAGAATGTGTGGAGGCAATGACAGGTATTTTATTAAAAACTAATTCCTCTGCTACACTTCCGTGATGGGTAATACCCACGACTAACCCTGAGCTATTTATGTGTTTAACATCAAAATGAAAATCAGCCAGATGGACTTTTTCAAAATCTAATAATCTAGATTTTAGATACTTGTTTGCGATAGCGTCTCCAGGATGATAGATGTGATTAATCCCAGGATGAGGTTTAATAATAACTTTTGATACATACTTATTTGAATTAAGGAGATAAATGGTGTTGAAAGTCCAATCCATTAAATCATTATAGCCATCATAACCATATATATACTGACCATCTGTAAAACTGTGTAAATACAAAATAACACTCACACCATTTAAATTTATTACTTTTTTATTAGAGAAGTGTTTCTCTTTAAGAAAGCTCATGTAATCTAAAGTGACCCATGGTCTTTCTATTCTGTCTTTATAATAATTAGATATTTTATTTTTATATATACGAGAAATATTCTCGCTTTTTGGGTAAATTTTTAATTCTGAATAATACTTTTCTTTTAGTTCACGTTTAATAAAAGGTTGTTGCTTGTTGCTTGTATCAACAAAACATGCGCCCTGATTAGAAATAAAACGAGAAAAGAAACCATAAATATATTCTTGAGCAGGGCCACAGACAAAAGCAATACTTTCTTTTGATAAAACAATCTCCTTATAAACTGAAACAGCGCTTTGTAGCTTATATAGAGCATTAAGAATTCCAAATCGACAATGAAATATACTTCCATAAGATTTGTAATCAGACCTTAGGGCCTCGGACAGAACATGTAAACCTGCATAGATATTAACTACTTTATATTTAAGGTAAACTTTGCGCTCAAGAGCGGACCTTCTAAAATAATTAAAATAATCTACTATTACTCGGTAACTAGAGGTTATAAAATTAATTAAAAAATTTTTTTTATGTGATTTTATTCTTACAAATTGAATTTTTAAATTACCAATAATTAGATAAGCTTGGTCTGACTTGTCAGTAGCGAAATTTGCCAATTCAGAAAGTTTATCTTTTTTAGAGTTAGAAAATTTTATAAAATTTTTTAATTTTTTTAATTTATTCTTGGTTATATAAGAAGATAAATTCTTAAAACGCAAAAGCAAACTAAAAAAATTAAAGGGATTATAATTAGAGATACAGTTGATGGTTACCTCGTTAAACTCATCTGATTTATGAAGCCATAATGCGATATCAATAGAGGTTAAAAGCCAACTCCCATTTAAGGTAGCAGAGGTATATAATATAGCTTTTTTTTTTAACTTGTAAGATTTACTTAAGTTTTTTTTTATTTTTTTATTAACGCTCATACTAAATCTTTTTTAAAATACAAAAAAATAATGAACGTAAAATTTTTAAGTTACCCAAAATTATGTTTCCAAATTTTGTTTTACCATTTCTATCTTTAATGTTAAAATATACTTGTTTAAAAGATTTACCCAAAGAAATGTTTCGAAGCATTAGCTCTGTGCCGATTGATTTATAATTATCAAAATATCCAAATAATTTATAGCTTTCTAATCTATAGCCTTTTAACCCACAAAGAGGGTCTTTTATGTTATACCGATACCGTGTGTAAAAACTAAAAAGATGTTCCGCAAATCGAGTTTTTTTATTGCGCACACCTAAAACAATAGAGGCTCCAGAATCTAGCAATTTAATAAATTTCTTTATTAATTTAGTTTTATGTTGGCCATCTGCGTCAAGCGTTATAATAAAATCAAAATTAAGTTTAGCTGCTTTTTTAAAACCTGTATTCAAAGCAGCATCATAACCTAAATTTCTTTTATGAATTTCTACAATAGCACCTAATTTTTTTGCTATTTTTCCTGTTTTGTCATGAGAGCCGTCATCAATAACAATTGATTGTCCATATCTATTAGCTCCTTCAACTATTTTAGATATAGTTTTTTCTTCATTGAATGCTGGAATTACAATTGCTACTCTAGATCTATCCATCTTAAATGATCTCCAGCACATTTATCTTTACGAAGCTTCTTACCTAATATATTTTTAATTTCATAGGGTGGAAGACCGTCAGATGGGCAGGGTCTAAGAACTTCAAGATGCTTTAATTGAATTTCTGTGCCAGATGTCAAATCTAATACCAGGCGAATTGATCGACGTTGCAAAACAACTGTTTCTTTCTCATTTTCCTCAATATTTTTTTTTCCATAACCAATGGCATTTTCTAACTCTCTTGTTCTATTTACCATTTCTCGCCAAGTATTAGGATCCATAGAAAACTTATGGTCTGGCCCTTCTCTTTTAATATCATCAGTAAAATGCTTCTCAACCATTTTTGCACCAAAAGCTACAGCGCCCAATACTGTTGCATGTCCAGGAGTATGATCACTAAGACCAAGAATAATATCTGGATACATTTCACGGTAAGTGTTAAGAACATTTAGATGAATAAACTTAAAGTTCTCTAGACTAGCAGTATAATTTGTATTGCATTGCATTAGACAAAGTTTAGAGTTTAAAGCTAAGCCTGCCGCAACAGCACGTTGTACATCTTCTAAACTTGAAGCTCCAGTTGCAATAATGTAAGGCTTTTTTTTGGAAGCAATATACTCGATCATCTCTATCCATGTGATATCTCCGGAACCTATTTTGTATGCTGGCACATAAGGATCAATAGCATCAACTAAATCTTTGCTATAAGGACTAGTAAAAAATGTAATGCCTGCTTTTTTACAAGTATCAGTTATCACCTCTGTCCAATCAAGACTTACACTTGCATCTTTGTATATTTCAAATACTGACTTTTTCCACTCCGATTGATGGGATTGCTGACTACCTAATGAACGAAAACCATAATCACTTACGATTGTTTCGGCCTTGAAATGTTGAAACTTAGCAGCATCTGCTCCTGCTTCTGCAGCTAAATAAATCAAATCTTTTGCACGGTTCAAATCTCCATCATGATTAGCGGCAATGTCTGCTATAAAATACACTGGATTTATACCGCCCACATTTTTTCCTTCTATTTTAAATTCTTTCATTGTCATTTCAAGTACTCTTTTGCTGTCAACTCTATTTCTTCAATGAGTTTAGGTAGTTTAAAATTAAACTCACGTTCAAACTTAGTTACATTCATTGTCATATTTTTGGGTCGATATGCATTTAAAAATTTAGCATTTGATACTTTAATCTGCTTCATGTTTGAAGTTGACAAATCAAGAGCTTTTGCAAAATGAAATGCAAAGTTTGCTTTATTCATACCATCATTAGATCCTAAATTAAAAACTCCTCGGATTTTTTTCTCAACTACTAATTCAATCATCTTGCAAAGATTATATATTGATAAAGGGTTAAACCAAACATCTTCAAATACATTTATAGTATTTCCAGCTGAAAGTTCTGCATAAAGCCAATCTGTCAAACTGCTTCTAACTAAAGTTTTTTTTTTTCCAAAAAAATTTGTTCGCAATATAGTGCTACTTATTTTAGCTGCTACTAATTCTCCACAATATTTAGAAAATGAATAATAATTTGAGAGATTTGTATTTTTTTCTATGGAAAAACCTTCGCTATCATAAACTTGATCAGTTGAAATATGCACTAAAAAAGTCTTAAAAGAACATTGTTGAATAGCTTCTACTAAATTTTCGACTGTTTTAACATTTAGTTTATGTGCCTCATTAGGAAATTTTTCACAATGATCAACATTTGTAAGGCCCACTAGATTAATAACTATGTCTGGCTTAACTTTCTCTAACATTTTGATAACCTGATTATAATCTTCAAGGTTTACATTAAAATCAGTTTCAGACTTAAGGCTTTGAGAAATGATTTTATATTTATTTAAATACTGACCTGATGTTAATTCACTTCCTAATAAGCCAGAACTTCCTAAAACTAAAATACTACTTTTTAAATTCATTTTCAGTTCTTATTTTCAAAAGATTGTAATCTTTTTTAAAAACAACCATTTTTCTAGAATGATAATTTATATAATTAGTAAATGGAGATAACTGTTTCTCTTTAAGAGTTTTAATTTTTTTATCTAAAGGATCAACCCAATGCCTTTTTCTTTCTATTGGGCTCATAATTGCAGACTCAACGATAATTTTTTAAAAATCATGCTTGTATGTAAAAAGCCCACCCCCCCTTTATGATGATATGGAACTCGATAATTTTCTTTGGCAACAAAATCCATTATCACTAAAAATTTACCACTCACTCTAATTATTTCACCCAGTGATTGTAAATATTCATTTCGACCAATCCAATGTAACGTGGACCATACTAACACAATATCAAAGAAATCGGTTTCAAATGGAAGTTTATGCGCGTATGCATTTACAAAATTAAGACCATTTATTTTTTCATATAAAAATTTTTTTTTTAAAATATTAATACCTTTTTTTGAAGGTTCTACTCCAACTGCCTTTTCTAAATTAAAATAACTTTTCCATGCTCTTAACATTTCGCCGTTACCACAACCAATATCACATATAGAATTAACTTTATTTTTAGGAATTGATTTTGGAATTAATTTTTTTGGCAATGAAATACTTCTTGTCTTAGTATACGAATGAGACTTAATGTACCTGCAAGACTCTGTTTCAAATTCACTAGTTTGATTTGAAGAATGGATATATTTTTTTTTCATTAATTTAAACGCTTAAACCCGCTATGACAAATTGGTCCTTCAAGTAATTTTTCTATATCTCGTCCATTTTCACATTGACTGATTAAGTCAAAAATTGGTTCAATAGCATGAAAATATCCGTTGATAACCTCCTCTGAATGTTCGGTACATACATAAATACTATTTCCAGCCAAATAACCTTTTTTTAACATTTCTTGAGAGATAAATGTTTTGTAAGCTAGAGCATTATCGCTTTGAAAGACAATACTAGTTAGCGCTTGCAAACCAGTAAAGGATATTTTTAATTGATATTTATGAGAAAGTTTATGCAATCGTTCGCGAATTTTTCTTCCTATATTTGTAACTTTGTCCCAAGATTTTTCTCGCTCCATAACTTCAAGCGTTTTTAAAGCTGAGCTTGGTCCAATTCTTTCAGTCCAAAATGTACTGCTAATAAAACTTGATTGAGCTGCCTCCATTACTTCTTTTCGACCTAAAATTGCTGTAATAGCATATCCATTACCAAGAGCTTTGCCAAACATAGCTATATCCGGTTCAACATCATATTTTTTATGAAGACCTCCAAAAGTTTCTCTAAATCCAGAAGTACATTCATCAAAAATTAATACAATTTTGTTATCTGTTGCAAGTTTTCGAACTTTTTGTAAAAAATTATCCTCTGGCTCAATATTTCGAACAACTTCCATTTTTATAACTCCTATATTCTTTTCTTTAATTAGATTTTCAATTTCATTAATTTTATTATAATTAAAAGGAAAAACTGTTCCCTTTAAATTGCGCGGCACACCCTTTGGCTGAAGGCCAGACAATAAATGACCATCTAAATTTTTATTATCACTAAGATTGGCAGATAAATACCAGTCATGCCACCCGTGATAACCACAAATTGCAACATTGTCCTTGCCCGATGCAGCGCGAGCAATTCTAATAGCAATAGCATTAGCTTCTCCGCCGCTTCTTGCAAAACGTGCTGCGTCTGACCATGGATGCATTTCGATTAATTTTTCAGCTAAATACACTTCCTCTGGACAATTGAGAGTGCTCATATTGCCTGACTGAACTGTTTTTAAAACAGCTTCATCAACTTCGGGGTGACCATAGCCAAGTAGATTGGTTCCAATACCCATCAACGACATATCAATATATTCTTTTCCATCTAAATCCCAAACCTTACAACCTTTTGCTTTGCTAAAATATGTTGGCCATTGTCCTGGTAAAAACATCTCTGGTCGTTTAGATAATAACATATTACCCCCTGGTATAGAGCGCTTTGCTCTAAACCAAAGTTTTTGACCTCTTCCCATAAAGGCTCCTTCATTACGTTTCATATTTAAATTCTTAAAAATTTCAGGTTTGCTTTTATATAAACTTAATACTTCTCTCCAGCTAAAATAAATGTTTGGTGAAAAATGTTCAAAAATTTTTAAAATAGTTTGAAAATCCTCAATATGATCAACCGTCCAGCGTAAATGAGAGTAATTTTCTTTATTCTGAAATTTTTTAGTTTTAAATAAATTTGATTGCTTGATATATGGCGTCACATGTTCGCGATCAAATAATTTTTGACTTTCATTGTGGGCTCGCTCAAGTGAAGCAAAGGTAAAAACTTCTGTATCTAAACCATCTGGATAAGTAGGTACAAGAGTGTTGCTTATATAATCTATGTCTTGGGATTTAAACTTTTTAATAATTTCATCTACAAGCATTGGATCAATTAACGGACAATCTCCTGTAATACGCACTACAATATCTGCATGATATTTTTTTGCTACTTTTAGATATCGGTCAAGCACATCATCTTCACTACCTGGCTCACAATCAAAACCCAGTTCTCTTACATGATGTACTAATAAATTATTGATTGAGGCCTCCGATGTTGCAACAACAATTTTATTGATCTCTTTAGACTTACTAAGACGTTTAACTATAAGCCCTATCATAGAATGGTCACCGATATGTCTCATTACTTTATTTGGCAGTCTAGTTGATCCCACCCGTGCCTGAACTATGGCAATAACATTCACAAATCACTCCAATTTGATGGATTAATCAACATCTGGTCATTTGATACCATAAAAGACCAGTCTTGTTTTGCTGTTTTTGTTTTAGACGCTAAAATAATGTCTTTTAATTGCGCCGTATTATCTGCACCAACAATAATACAATCAACATCTGGCAACGATAATGGATAACTTAAGCATGCCGTAACTGCATTCAATCTGCTTTCATCTAACATAGAAATCCACTTATCCCAAATACTAGACCATCTTTCGAATTTTGAAGGAATTTTATTTCTCTGCATTAAAAGTAAACCTTGTAAAAATACTGATCTTACATGCACTTCTATCTGTTCATTTTTTAATCTTGAGAGCCAACCACTGGTTACTAAACGTCTATCCACTATATTTAATGGTGACTGAACAATATCAATTTTTAACAGTGAAAAAATACTATCCAACTCTTTAGGATCGTAAATCGATACGCCAACTTTCAACACTAACCCAGATGTCTTTAAATCTCTAAGTGCTTTTATAAGTATACCACCTTGAGGCCCAATTAAGTCTAATGGGTAATGTAATAATAAACCATAAAGTGAGTTTACTCCAAGCCTATTAATTGAGGCTACTGTTTGCTCTCTGACCCAGGCACTAATATCTATAATACTTTTAGGAACTTTAGGTAATTTAGATATAATTTTAAAGTTATTAACACCAATTTTTCCCAAAATTTTTTCACATTGGCCGTAAGAAACCGCAGTATCAATTAAATCAAAACCATTAACTATTGCATAATCTAAAATTGATTTAACCTCTGAGGGTTTCACTCTATCTTCTAAATTATTAATACCATACTTCAGGCCAAACTGAGCAGTTCCTAAAATTATTTTTTTCATATCTTTGTTATATAATATATAATTCTATCGATGAATTAAACACATGGATACATTGGCTAATTTTTTAAAAATTATTTATTGATGTTTTAGAACCCCTAAAAAGTGTTAAATTATCGGTTGAATTTTTTTTCTTTGTTAATTATTATAAATAAAGAATAATTTAAAAATTTAAATTTCATTATTATTTATTTTGATATTTAACAATACCGACTTTTGGAGATTGAGTATTTAATCCAAAAAATGTATCTTACCAACGTTATAAAAGTTAAAAAAGGAAATAACTTAATTTTATTTAAAAAGCTTGATTTGTATAAGGGTAATAGAAGCTCGTTATATAAAGGATGAAATATTGATTGAATTTTTCTCTTTAATTTCCACTCTGTAGAATATTTTGAAAAAATTTCCCAATCACTTCTGCCGTAGTTTTTCCATCTTATAATAATTGAAGAAAGATTTTCATAACCATATTCATATACAAAAGCATTACTTATAGCGAATTTATAATTTTTCTTTGCAAGTCTAGCACAAAGATCACTGTCATCAGACCAAGACATGCTGTTATCAAATTTATTCTTTTTCAATAATGACGTTGTAAATAATGTTGGTGTGCCTATTACATTTCTTTCACCTGGGAAATACCTTGCTTTTTTATATAAATTAAGCGATGTCGAGAGATAATTCATCGATTCACTCATAATAAAAGTTTGTGCCGAAACACCAGCAAATTCATTTTGTTCGAGACAATCAAGCATTATCTTAAGTTGTCCTTTGGGAAGAATATTATCCACACCCCAATTTAAAACGTATTTAGTTTTTACATTTTCAATCCCTATATTTCGAGCTTTAGCTAAACCCTTCCTTGGATCAGTTAGTACTTGATCAGCATATTTATTAGCAATCTCCCTAGAACCATCATTAGAACTAGCATCAACAACTATAACTCTAATCCTATTTTCAATTAATGAAGTAAGACATTTTTTAATGGATTTTATAGCGTTCCATGAACAAACTACTGCTGTTATTTTCTCCATTTATTCTCCACTAAAACTTATATTCCGTAACCTGAATGTTCATATTAACCACTGATGAGAATAAATCAAAATTACAGCGATTTCCAAGAAAATTTATCCCTAATATTGTAACAGTATCTTTGTCAATTGTTTTTGAACTTCTAATGGACAAATATTATTAATTTAAATCTCATCTATATTATTTTCGTAGGCCTCAATCCATGATTTAAGATCAGTTATACTCATCCATTCAGTATTATTATCGCTGCTATAGATAAACCCTTCATCTACTTTTTTTCCACCCTTTATGCGCAAATTATCTTCTCCCCATTCATTAATCTGCGGTAAAATTTTATAGTAACTAGGGTATTCAAAGGTAAAATAACTGTCTTCACTGCCTATCATTTGTTCATGTAACTTTTCACCAGGACGAATACCTATAATTCTATGTTTGGCGTTAGGTGCAATTGTTTTGGCTATATCTATAACTTTCATAGAAGGTATTTTTTTAACATAAATTTCACCTCCCACCATATCTTCAAAAGCCTGCCATACCAGTTCAACACCTTGCCTAAGTGAAATCATAAAACGAGTCATGCGTTCATCAGTTATGGGCAATTCTTCTTGATCTTTGATTGATATAAAGAATGGTATTACAGAACCTCTTGAGCCCATTACATTTCCATATCTTACGACTGAAAAACAAGTCTTGTGACCACCTGCGTAAGACGAGTTACTTGCAACAAATAATTTGTCTGATGCTAACTTAGTTGCGCCATAAAGATTAATCGGTCTGCTAGCTTTATCGGTTGAAAGAGCTACCACTTTTTTAACATTTTGATCAATACAAGCATCAATTAAGTTCATAGCCCCATCAATATTAGTTTTTATACACTCAAAAGGATTGTATTCTGCGGTAGACACAATTTTGGTAGCCGCTGCATGCACAACAAAATCAATATTATGTAAGGCACGGTGAAGTCGATCTTTATCACGCACGTCTCCAATAAAAAAACGTACTCTTGGGTCATCTTTAAATAGTTTTGCCATCTCCCATTGCTTCATTTCATCACGTGAGAATATCACTAAACGTTTAGGGTTATATTTTTTAAGTGTAAGTTGAGAAAAACCATGACCAAATGAACCTGTGCCACCTGTAATCAAAATAGAGGAATTTTTCAGCATTTTTATTATTAGTTATTAGAACATTTATACTGAAATTTCATTATTATTTATTAATTCATCAAAAGTGCCTTGATTTTTTAGCTTACCATCTTCCAATAAGAATATTTTATCACAATTCTTCATTGTATTTAAACGGTGAGCAATTAGTATTATAGTGATATCTTTGCTAAGATTATTAACTGCGTCCATTACTATTTGTTCAGTTTGGTTATCAAGTGCGCTGGTTGCTTCATCTAAAATTAAAACTTTTGGATTATGATATAAAGCTCGTGCAATTCCAATACGTTGACGCTGTCCGCCTGACAATCTAACACCGCGCTCACCAATAGTGGTTTGATATTGTTTGGGTAATTCCTCTATTACAAAGTTATGTAAATTTGCAATTTTAGAAGCTCTTTCAATTGCTGCTTGATTGATATCTTTTAACTCTACGCCAAAAGCAATGTTAGCAGCTACGCTATCGTCAGCTAGATAAATATGCTGAGGAACATAACCAATAGATCGTTGCCAAGATCTTGAGTTTTTTTTTGTAACAATTTTTCCATCAACTTCTAAAGTGCCTTTTTGAGCTTCAAGCAATCCTAAAATGATGTCAACGGTTGTAGTTTTGCCGCAGCCAGTAACACCAACCAGTCCGATTGTAGATTTTGCAGGAATATTTAAATTTATACCTTTTAATGCTGTTCGTGACGCATTCGGATAATTATAACAAATATTTTTTAATGTGATTGTTTTATTAAAAGAGAGAACCCCTTGATCTTGATTTTCCTTAAATGCTTTAATATTTTTAAGATCATCATATAATTTGTTAAGTGAAGGACCAATAAAGGTAATTTGAGTGAAAGATACATAAATCGTTTGAAGTGCTGGCATCAAACGATAACCAGCAAAAACATATAAGCTGATAATAGGTATTGCAGAGTTAAAAGTACCTGTTTGAGACAAAAAATAAAGTATTATTAATAAAATACCGCCAAAGGCAATAGCTTCTAAAATGAAACGAGGTAATTGAGCTATAACTAGTGATGAGGCCTGAGTTCGAGCGAAAATTTTGGCAGAATTTGAAAATCTATTAATAAAAGTTTGCTCTAATCCTCCAACTTTAACCTCTTTTGCAGCACCAAAGGCTTCACTAATAGACATAAAACGCAACTCATTATTTTTTAAACGTTCTTTTCCAATTCGATTAAGATAATTGCGCACAAAATAAAAAATAAGCAAATATGATCCAGTAAGTGAAAAGCCAACTATCAATGTAAGTTTTGGGTCAGCTATAATTAACAAAGTTAAAAGTGCAATTGTAACCGCACCTTTGGCAATCAGTTCTATAAAAGGTTTCATGCCGTTTTCAATTAATTGTTCTACTTCTGAAAAAATAGTTTTTCCGAGCTCCGCACTATTACGATTTAAAAACCAGCTATAAGGTTGATGTAAATATCCCTCGACTAAACGTCTACTAATACTGTATTCGCGCATTTGAATAAATCGCACCTGTGCGTAGGTTATTAGTGTTTTGAAGGCAAGTGAAATAATTAATAATACAAACACAAGAATGCCTAAAACAAAAAGAAACTGTTGATGGTTTTCAACTCCAATAATATTTGAAGCCTTAAACATAGTATTTAAAATCGAATTTTTCTCAATAAAACCAGGATTTGTAAGAACTAACATAAAGGGGAAAATAGATGCCACGCCAATCATATCTAGCAATGACATTATCAAAATCATTATTAGTAATAATCCTGCGCGTTTACGCTCTTGTGGAGTAAGTAACAATAATAGTTTTTTAAAAGTTTGCATTAAGATTTTATATAACCTTAAAATTTCTTAATAAGGTTTTTTATTAAATCAACCTAATTTATATCGTTTTAGATCCGCTTCTATCATATCTTTTACCAGGGATTCTAAAGTATGTTTTGGTTTCCAAAGTAATTTTTCTTTCGCTTTTGTGCTGTCACCAACTAATAGATCAACTTCAGCAGGTCTGAAGAATTTAGGATTATTTTTTATAATGTAATTACCTTTGTCATCAAATACTTCCTGTCCTTTAAATTTGTATTTGATATTTAATTCATCTAAACATTTTGTCGCAAAATCTTTTACTTGAATTGTTTTGCCTGTTGAGATTACATAATCTTCAGGTTGATCTTGTTGTAACATCAACCACATTGCTTCAACATAATCTTCAGCATGACCCCAATCTCTATATGATTCTAAATTACCTAATTCTAATACTTTACCTGTCTTAGTCCACTCCACTAAACCTTTTGTAATTTTTCTTGTCACAAATTCCTCGCCTCTCATTGGACTTTCGTGGTTAAATAAAATCCCAGAACAAGCAAATAAATTATAACTCTCTCTATAATTTACCGTCAGATAATGTGAATAAGCTTTAGCACAACCGTATGGACTTCTTGGATAAAATCTAGTTGTTTCTTTTTGTGGAGTTTCTGTCACTTTGCCATACATCTCACTTGTTGAAGCTTGATAAAATTTAACCTTTGGATGCTTATTTCTTATAACTTCTAATATATTTAAGACACCTAAAGAGTTTGTAATTGTTGTAACTTGGGGTTGTTCAAATGACAAACCAACGAATGATTGAGCAGCTAGATTATCAAACTCATCTGGTTTTACTTTGTCAATAACCTTCTCTATATTATATGGCTCGCTTAAATCTATATCTACAAATTCTATTTGCTGAGTAATACCATGTTCATCTAAACGCCAGTATCTTTTGCCAGTATTGTGTCTCTGAGCGCCGAAGACCTTGTATCCTTTTGATAATAGTAATTTTGCTAAATAACCACCATCTTGACCTGTTATTCCAGTCAATAATGCTTTTTTCATATAAAATAGTATTTAGTATTATCGGCAATTGTCAAGTATACCAACGAAAATAAAAAAATTCTTATTATGTTTTTAATTAATGTTTATTTTGCAATAAAACTCTTATGAATATTATCATAATTGAGAAGAAAAAACCTAACAAAAAAGCAGTTGCTGCAAATCTTGAAGAAGAATTTTTAATTAAAATATCAGATGAGGCTTTTTCTAAAATAGGATTATAATCTAATTTTAGTAATTTGGCTTCGTCTAACATCTGGTTTAGGTTAGCGATTTGATAAGTTAACACTTTTGTACCCCTGTTATACAACGAAGAATCCTGAGATGAATAATTAACTGCACTTTGGTTTTCTAAATTAATTTTTTTTGCAATCTCTAAATTTTCTTTGTATTTATTGATCTCATCAATAATTATAAATGTTAGTTGTTTTTTAAATGCTGTTTCTGTTTCTTGTTTTGCAAAAAGTATAAGGTCATTTAAAAATTGGTCTCCTGGTGAATATTCTCCATAAGTTAAAGAATATGCCAGTGAGTTATTTTTTCCATCATTAGTTATAATTTCTAATTGTCCTTTAAAATATTTTTTAATATCAATATTTTTGCTCGCAAGATTAATTTTAAATTCATCAATTTTATTATTTTGTTCGACAAAGCGATCTAGAATTTCAGATGAAGACAAATTTATTTTAAACTCATTATTAAAGTCTTTTGCCAATGACAACATATATGAATTAAAAAGAGACTGTTTAACAACAAAGGGTCGAACTTCAAATAAGTAAGAAGGCGCCTCTCTAAGTAAAATTTTTTCTTTATAGATTTTCGGCTGAAGAGTTCCGTAAACATAACCTATAGCCATAAACAGCAAACTGACAGAAATAATTAAAATTTTTTCTTTCCATAGTTCTCTAATGAATTCTAAAAGATCTATCTCGTCATCTTGTGTGAGTAAACTATTTCGTTTCATATAGGTATTTAAATTTTTTTATCAGTCTAAATATTACATATTTATCGTAATTTTTATCTTCATTAATTTAAGTATTATAACTTTAATTATTTTAAAAATTTTTTCAGTGCATAAATCAAGCCAATTGAGCTATTAGTAACGGTAAGCTTAACGTGTTACCACGCTTCCACACCCGTCCTATCAACGTCGTAGTCTACGACGGCTCTATAGGAAG